>Ga0272443_10000290_pt1 | contig 95129 bp, 95 predicted proteins | sample SSMAcet12_FD_193581 | JGI IMG/M metagenome (GOLD analysis project Ga0272443, IMG submission 193581) | Marine sediment archaeal communities from Little Sippewissett salt marsh, Falmouth, MA, United States - SSM-Acet-12 | ecosystem: Environmental > Aquatic > Marine > Wetlands > Sediment ... | reverse complement strand
CCGTGGTTCTTTCAAAGGCCGTTCGGATAGCCTGAAAATTAGAAAAAGCCCTTCCCTGCGGCATCTTTTTCTTCAGTCCTGATTCGATGTTTTCAAGGGATACAAGCCCCGATGCCATGGAGAATGCTCCGAGGAGCGGAGTATTCAGAACGGGAGAGCCTTTAATGCTGAGATGATGTTCTTTCGCGATGTTGACCGCGTCTACCGTCGCGATTGAGAAGGATCCGTCCCGCCTGATCTGGTCCGGGCCCAGCGTCGAGTTTACAATAACAAGGCCGTTTTCTTTAATCCTTCCTTTGCTGGTCGCAGTTTCAAATAAAGATTCATCGAGGATAACTGCAATATCCGCTGAAACGATCTGCGAGAAGGTCCTGACCGGTGTGTCCGATATCCGTGTCGAGGCGGTAAGGGGCGCACCCCTTCTCTCCGGGCCGAAGGTGGGGGCGGATGTTATCCCCCGGAAGCCCTGAATATACGCCGCCTCCGCGAGTATCTGTGCCGCCAGGACAACCCCCTGACCGCCCCTGCCGTGCCATAGTATCTCGTGCATTTCCATTCTTTATCCTAAAAAAAAGCCACGGTGCGTATCGCCCGTGGCCAGTAATCTTTTTTTATCTGTTATGAATGTCCACTACAAAGACAAGAGGCCGGGGGAAACATATTTTCCCCCGCAAAGAGCGGGGCTGTATAAGCCCCGTAAGATCAGCATCATTTCTGTAGTACAGTCTGCCATGATCATTACCTCGTATGTGCTTTTTTCCTATAATGTTACCTGTTGAAAGTCAAATGGAAAATGATGCACTCGAAGTGTCCCTTCGAGAGACGATGAAAGCGAAAGATTCGATACGATTGTGCGTGATATTACATGTTGTTTTCCTCTACAGCAATTATTATTGAAAAAAGAATCTTGACATGGTCTGCAATTTATGGTTTTATCGGCACTCAATTTTGATGAATGGAGCTTTTTATGGGCAGACATAACCGTCTCAACACTTATTTTGGTTACTTTTGGTATTTTGGTGCACAGGTCTGCCCGGCGCTGAGGAGGAAGTAACACTCAAAAAATATAAAATCTAAAAGCCATGGGGAGATCGAGAGATTCTGCACCATGGCTTTTTTTGTTTGTGAGGCCATGGTGTTCAGACGCCATGGCTTTTTTTATTATTACAGGGAGGGTTTGAAAAAAATGATAATTGTAATGAAAAAAAATGCAACGGATGAGCAGATCGATAAAGTTATCAGCTGGATTAAGTCGGTTGGCTACATGGTTCATCCATCTCCCGGTGTCGAGCGCACGATCATCGGCGCCGTGGGAGACAATCGGGGAAAAGAGCACGTAAAGGTTATCGAGTCTCTTTCAGGCGTCGAGAAGATAATTCCCATCTTAAAGCCGTACAAACTGGCAAGCCGGGAGGCGAAAGAAGGGGATACTGTTATCCGGGTCGGCGACGTAGAGATCGGAGGAACGGGATTTGTCGTGATGGCGGGTCCCTGTTCAATAGAGAGTAGAGAGCAGATGATGGAGAGCGCGTATATAGCCAAAAAGGCCGGGGCCGACATCATACGGGGAGGTGCATACAAACCGCGGACCTCTCCCTACAGTTTCCAGGGCATGGAAGAAGAGGGCCTGAAGCTGTTGAAAGAGGCCGGGGAAAAAACGGGCATGCCTGTTATCACGGAAGTGCTCAACACGTCGGAAGTTGATATAGTGGAAGAGTATGCGGATATCCTGCAGATTGGAGCCAGAAACGTCCAGAATTTTGCGCTCTTGAAGAAAGTGGGGAGGGCGAAGAAACCGGTACTCCTCAAGCGTGGTATGATGACAACAATAGAAGAACTTCTCATGTCCGCTGAATATGTGATCTCATCGGGGAACGATGATGTTATTCTGTGTGAAAGGGGGATTCGCACTTTCGAAACGGCAACACGCAACACGCTGGATATCAGCGCGGTGCCGGTTCTGAAAGAATTGACACACCTGCCGATAATCGTCGATCCCAGCCATGCCGCCGGTCACTGGAAATATATCCAGCCGTTGACCAAGGGTGCCCTGGCTGTAGGGGCGGACGGCGTTATAATAGAAATGCACCCTGAACCTGAAAAGGCTGTTTCTGACGGAGGGCAGTCTCTCAAACCGGAAAAGTTCTACAGGCTTATGGATGAAGTGAGAAAACTTGAACAATTCATGAGACATGAAATGAAGGTGCAGCAATGAAAACAATCAAGGTAAATCTCAACAGGCGTTACAATCTTTCTTATGATGTCTTTGTTGACAACAATATGTTTGACCGTATCGGTCTCCTTATTGCGAAAAGGAATGTGGCCCGGCGGTATATCGTGATCTCAGATTCAAATGTGTCTTCTCTGTACGGGGAAGCGTTTCTGGAGATGTTGGGGAAAGCGAATCTGCCCGCGGACTTCATCGAGTTTCCCGCGGGAGAAGCCTCAAAGAATCTTGACACCGTTTCTTCTATCGTAAAGCAACTTATCGAGAAAGGGGCGGACAGAAGCTCTGCGTTGATCGCTCTTGGTGGAGGTGTAACGGGTGATATCGTCGGATTTGTTTCTTCCATATACATGAGATCAATACCCTGTATACAGGTGCCGACCAGTCTCATGGCCCAGGTCGACAGCAGCATAGGGGGGAAAACGGGAATAGACCTGCGCGAGGGGAAAAACCTGCTGGGGACATTTTCTCAACCGAAGATGGTCTTAACGAACCTGAGGTTTCTTGAGACACTCCCGGATGAAGAATTCAATAACGGCCTGGCCGAGATTATCAAGTATGGTATCATTGATGATGTTGAACTCTTTCAGCTGCTCGAAGAAGAGGGAGAGGCGGTCAGAAATCGGGACGCCGCTTTTCTGGAAACAATAGTAGGGAAATCATGTAAGATAAAGGGAGGCATTGTTGAAATAGACGAGGGGGACAAAGGTATACGGAGGATTCTCAACTTCGGTCATACCCTGGGACATGCAATCGAGGCAGCCTCCGGATATGCAATATCTCACGGGAATGCCGTGTCGGTCGGGATGATCGCGGCCGCCAGGATATCCGAAAGGAAGAAGCACCTGTCGACCGGAGAATGCGACATGATAGAAAAACTGATTAAAGACATGAAACTTCTGAGTACTATCCCTCAATCCGTCGGCACCGGTGATATTCTGTCTAAAATGAAAATGGATAAAAAGAAAGAGGGAAGCACAATACATTTCGTATTCCTGAAGAAACTGGGGGTTCCGTTCATCAACGGCTCGGTAGAAGAAGGGCTTATACGCGAAACGATTGAGGATTTAAGATAATGGCCATAAAAGCGCTTACGTCAATGAGGGATAAAATCAAAGAGATCGATAAGGAAATCGTTGCATTGCTGAACGAACGTGCGGCATTATCGATAGAAATCGGACGATTGAAGACAACCAATAACCTGGAAGTTTACGATCCGGCGCAGGAGAGCAAAGTATTACGCGAGTTGTGTTCAATCAATTCGGGGCCTCTGACTGAAGAATCTTTAAAGGATATTTTCAGTGAGATACTGTCGGCATCACGATCCCTTCAGCTTCCCGTGAAAGTTGCCTATCTGGGGCCTGATGCATCATTCAGCCATCTGGCGACCGAATCGCATTTCGGAAAGAGTATATCTTTGTTACCACAGCCGGGTATCATCGATGTCTTTGAGCGGGTGGAAAAAGGAGACGCGGGGTGGGGGGTGGTCCCGGTAGAGAACTCTCTCGAGGGAACGGTTAAGCTTACCCTGGATTGCCTTATTTCAACACCCCTTGAGATTGTCAGTGAGATTTATTTCCCTATACGCCATTCCCTTGTATCGGCACGAAAAAAGATGGATGGATTGAAAAAAGTCTGTTCACATCCCCAGGCGCTGGCGCAGTGTCAGGGGTGGCTCAGGAAAAATCTGCCGCTCTGTTCTCTTCACGAGGTGGAAAGCACGGCAAAGGGCGTTCAAATGGCCCTTAAAGACGATACAATTGCCGCTATCGGCAGCCAGGAGGCCGCCTTAAAATACAGGCTGAACATTATTGCCGAAGGTATCGAAGACTATTCATCAAACATGACACGGTTTCTCGTTATCGGCAAAGGGGCACATGAGCCGACCGGGGTGGACAAAACGTCGGTTCTGTTCGGGGCGCGTCATGAACCGGGAGCACTCTATCATTCGCTCCAGCCCTTTGTCGAAAAGGGAATTAATTTGTTGAAGATAGTTTCTCACCCCATCCGAGGCCGGATGTGGGAATATCTGTTTTTTATCGATTTTGCCGGACATGCACAAGACAAGGAGATCGTACAATGTTTGAGCGGTCTTCGGAAAAAGTGCACATTTGTAAAAATACTGGGATCGTATCCGCGAGGAGACATCAAATCATGATCTGTATCCCCGTTGTGGCACAGGACAACAGAGAAGCATTACAACAGATGGATCGGGCGTTCGCTTTGGCCGATGTTGTTGAGTTGCGAATTGATTCCATACAGCAGGTCAATTTAAAGCAGCTCCTTTCGCCGGGCTGGGGGAAGGTCCTTGTAACAAACAGAAAAAAAGACGAAGGGGGCTGTTTCGACGGAGGAGAAAATGAACGGGTGGACCTGCTGCGTGAAGCCGTCATCCTGGGAGCGGATTTTATCGACATGGAAATGAGCACGCAGGAGGTTCTCCTGAAGAAGGCGAGTCGAACGATAAGGCAATACGAGAATAAAACTCAACTGATCATTTCCCATCACGACTTTACGGGCACGCCTTCATATGAGCGGCTGCTTGACATATATAATGAATGTACTGAGAAAGGAGCGGATATCGTCAAGATTGTTACGCGTGCCAACCGTATGGAAGACAATCTGTCCGTTCTGCAAATGGTTGCCCATGCCGGTACGCTGAAACCCGATATTATTGCCTTCTGCATGGGGTCAAAGGGAAAAATAAGCAGAATTGCGGCACCCCTTTTCGGTTCATGCCTCAGTTTTGCCTCTCTCGAATCCGGTATGCAATCGGCACCGGGCCAGTTGACCATACAAGAGACGAAAGCAATCAACGAGATCTTACAACATGAAAAATGAAAAACAGAAATATGCGCTTTTTGGAAACCCCGTCGGGCACAGCCTTTCTCCGGTAATGCACAACGCGGCGTTGAAGCAGATGAATATAGATGCGCGCTATATCGCGATGCAGGTTGATAGTGCCGGGGAGATTATACGGAAGATCAAAGAGATGAATATCCGTGGGGCGAGCATCACCATTCCGTATAAGACCTCGATCATGGACCACCTCGACGAGGTCAGCAGCAGTTCCGGGAGGATAGGCGCCGTCAATACGCTGACGATTACCGGAGAAACATGTACGGGAGACAATACCGACTGGGTGGGGGTGACACATGCGTTAAAGGAGAGAATGGCAATACAAAACAGGACATTCGCGGTACTGGGGGCCGGAGGGGCCGCGCGCGCGGCGGTTTTCGGTATCCTGCGGGAGGGCGGAAAACCGGTTGTCCTGAACAGAACCGCCGCCAACGGCGAAAAACTGGCGAAAGAATTCGGATGCGATTTCTACCCGATTTCGGAGATTGGAACAATCGGGGCGGATTGCCTGATTAACAGCACTCCCGTGGGAATGTTTCCCAATATGGAAATATCTCCGGCTGAGACAGAGGCGCTTTCGCATTTTGGATATGTAATGGATATGATATACAATCCGCTGGAAACGAAGCTTCTGAAAAATGCCCGGACGGCAGGGTGTTCGGTTATCTCGGGTCTTCCCATGTTTATATACCAGGGCGCGGAGCAGATACGGATATGGACCGGACTCCGTCCTCCCCTTGATATAATGAAGGACGTTGTATTGGAAACGCTGAGGTATGAAACACATAAGACAGATACATAAACCGGACGTGTCGGTTTCAATGCCCGGTTCGAAGAGCTATACACAGAGAGCCCTGGTAATTTCCGCGCTTGCCCAAGGCCGGTCATTGCTTCGTAATGTTCTCATCTCGGAAGACACACACTACCTGATTGATGCCCTCCGTTCTCTCGGTGCCGGGATGGTTATGTCGCGCGATGATGTCATTGTGACAGGAATGAACGGCACAATAAAAGATCCGGAAAAGGCCGTTTACCTGGGAAACAACGGTACGGCCCTGAGATTTCTGACAACCCTGGTATCTCTCGGAACTGCTCGTATTACTCTGGATGGAAGCGATCGTCTCAGAGAACGACCTGCAGGGCCCCTTCTTGAGGAGCTTGAAAAGCTGGGAGTTGTTTCCCACTCTATCGGCGGTTATCCCCCGGTTACCGTCCAGGGAAGCGGACTGCGCGGTGGGAAGGTTATCTTCACGGATGCCGAAAGCAGTCAGTATATATCGTCCATACTGATAGCGGCCCCCTATGCCCAGTGCGATATCGAGATTGAACTCCGGGGCATGACCGCTTCCATGCCCTATATCGACATGACAATCGACACCATGCGTCATTTTGGTGTGGAGGTCGAAAAGCGGGGGCATAATACGTTGCGGGTAGCCGGCCGGCAGGGGTATCTCGGCAGGAACTATCTGATTGAGGGAGATATGTCGAGCGCCTCGTACTTCTTTGTCGCGGCCGCGCTGACAGGGGGAACGATCAGGGTTTTCAATATACATCCGAAGACGCGCCAGGGAGACAGCGCCTTTCTCAATATACTCGAGTCGCTGGGAAGCCGTGTTTCGAACGGAGAAGATTTTGTGGAAGTAACCGGAGCGGGGCTGAACGCGGGAGATTGTGAGTTTGACATGCTGGACATGCCCGACATGGTTCCGTCCCTTGCAATCCTGGCGGCTTTCAGAGAAGGGGTTACGGTGATCAAAAATATTTCTCACCTGCGTCTGAAGGAGAGCAACAGGCTTGAGGCGCTGGTAAATGAATTAAACAGAATCGGCATTGATGCGAAGGAATCGGCCGATGGTCTGATTATCAGGGGAGGAACCCCTCATGGCGCGGAGATAAAAACATACAACGACCATCGAATCGCGATGAGTTTCGCCGTGGCGGGGCTTGTGGTGCCGGGGATAGCGATACGCGACGAAGGGTGTGTGAAGAAATCCTTTCCGGGCTTCTGGGATCAGTTTGAAAGAGTGTACATATGAATATTATCCTCACAGGATATCGCTGCACCGGCAAGACAGAAGCAGGTAAAAGACTTTCCGAGAGATTGAAACTTCCGTTTTATGACACGGATGAAATCATCATTGAAAAAGCGGGAATGTCGATTGCCGAAATAGTAGAAAAGGGCGGATGGGAAGCGTTTCGCTTACGAGAAAAAGAGACAATCACGAAACTGGGGCGTAACACAGATTGTGTCATAGCGACCGGCGGGGGGGTGTTTGAGACGGAGGAAAACAAAAAGACCCTTAAAAATAAAGGTCTTTTTGTCTGGCTTTCGGCTGATGTAAAAACAATAGTAGAGAGGATCCGTTCCGATCAGAAGAGTATCAGCCATCGTCCGTCACTTGCACACGATGATCTTTTCACGGAGTGCTCCGCCATCCTCGGAAAGAGGGAGCCCGTATATCGGGAAATGGCCGATCTGATAATAGATACCTCACACAAAGACATTGACACGGTGGTGGATGAAATCTGCGGATTTCTCCAAAAGAGCGGCCGGGCTGAACGGAACAGATAACACAGGGAGAGAATCATGTCGGGGAATACAACTGGAACAATTTTCACGGTAAGCACGTGGGGGGAGTCGCATGGAACGGCGACCGGTATGGTAATAGACGGGTGCCCTCCGAATATACCCCTGGAGGAGTCGGATATCCAGCAGGAGTTGAACAGGCGGAGGCCCGGGCAGCACGCATCATCTTCACCCAGAAGGGAAAAAGACAGCGCCGAGATCCTTTCGGGCACCTTCGAGGGGAAAACCACGGGGACGCCCATCTCCGTTATCATTAAAAACAGCGATGTCAGAAGCAGCGATTACGACGATATCAAGGACCTGCTCAGGCCGGGACACGGCGATTTTACCTATTTCAAAAAATACGGCATTCGGGATTACCGTGGCGGCGGAAGGGCTTCAGGCAGGGAGACAGCGGCTCGTGTGGCAGCCGGGGCTATCGCGAAAAAGATACTTGCCCGCGAAGATATTCAAACGATCGCCTATACGCTTGAGCTGGGTGGTGTCACAATAGAAAACGTGTCGATGGCCGATATTGCCGGAAACTCTCTTCTGTGTCCCGATCTGAAGGCGGCCGAAAAGATGGAAGAAAGGCTGGAAGAGGCACGGAAACAGGGCGATTCTCTGGGCGGAATTGTGGAGATAATTGTCACGGGATGTCCTCCCGGTCTTGGAGAACCGGTATTTGACAAGATGGATGCCGATCTGGCAAAGGCTTTGATGAGTATCGGAACGGTCAAGGGTGTCGAGATAGGCTCCGGTTTCACGTCCGCGAGAATGTCCGGCTCGGAGTGCAATGACCCGATAACGCCTCAGGGGTTTATAACTAATAATGCCGGGGGTATCCTCGCGGGGATCACCAACGGCGAGGAGATAATCATGAGGGTCGCGTGCAAGCCCATCGCATCAATCGGAAAGGTTCAGCAATCTGTCGACATTCACGGCAAGGGTACCACTCTTTCAATTACGGGGAGACATGATGTATCCGTGATTCCCCGTATTATTCCCGTATGCGAAGCAATGGTCAACATTACACTCGTGGACCACCTCCTCAGGCAGAAGGCAATCAGTTGAGGAATTTCAACGGCCGGCATCGAATGGAGACAAGAGTAATGTGTAATTTCCCGTTACTTTTTCCTGTCTTTGATATTTCGCTTAAGAGATATCCGTTTACACGTTGAAGCCGGAACAGATCACGTTCGGACATACGGCAACAGTACAGCGTCCATTACGAGTGAGACCGGTTCCCGGCTGGTGATCATATCCCCGCCTGTCCCCCGGCGAAAGTCACGGCGTAATCCGGTTTTCTCAGGTAATGATGTGTCATCCGGACCCGGGCTTCACGTACGAGGCAATTCTTTACACAGCCGTCGAAGTAAAATATGCTCATACTACAACCGGTTTCGATTACGCATTTTTCAGCACTCCCGGGGGATATTTGGAAATGCTTTTGTTCTTCCCCTTGAGAAAATGTGTGCGTCGCCTACATCAGAACACATTCCAGGTTCAGATGAACTCTTCGATTGTGGAAAATTCGGAAAAGCGGCACTTATTTATTGACTTAGTGACAGTACAAAATTATTCTTAATCCCGGCGAGCATTGAACAGGTAGTTATCCTGGGTTCTTTTGCCACATACCCGTCACCCAGGGCGCAACGGGTAAACGCCGCCGCGGATTTTTTATCTCCTCTTACCATGAAGGAGGTTTCTTCCCCATGACTCCACGCAGAATATCAGTTGAAAAGAATGACCATGTCCTGCTGATAGGACTCAACCGCCCCGAAAAGCGCAACGCCTTCGATTTTGAGATGTACCGTGATGTCAGCCGGGCGTATGGTGAGTTACACCACGACCCCGACTTGCGTTGCGGCCTTCTTTTCGCACACGGCGATCATTTTACCGGAGGTCTGGATCTGGAGGAATGGGCTCCCTTTTTCAGCAGGGGTCGATTCCCTGATCTTCCGAATAACTCGATCGATCCCTTGGGTCTGGATGAGGAAAACAGGTTATGCAAACCCATGGTGATGGCAGTCCACGGGTTATGCTTAACCATTGGTATCGAATTGCTTCTCGCAACGGACGTTCGCGTCGCCGCCGATAATACGCGGTTTGGCCAGATCGAAATCAAGAGGGGGATATATCCCGTCGGTGGTGCAACGATACGCCTTATGAGGGAAGTGGGATGGGGTAACGCCATGAGGTACCTTTTGACCGCTGATGAGATATCCGCCGAAGAGGCTTTTCGTATCGGTCTCGTTCAGGAGCTGACTGAACCGGGTAAACAGATGGATCGGGCTCTTGAGATAGCGGCGACTATTGCGAAGCAATCACCGCTGGGTGTCATGGCAACGCTTGCCTCCGCAAGGCTGGCGAGAGCGCGGGGAGAGAAAGCGGCTGTCGATAGATTACTTCCGGATCTTATTCCACTTATGGAAAGTGAAGATTTTAAAGAGGGTATTCAATCCTTTTTCGAACGGCGGGATGCCGATTTCAAGGGCCGTTAGTATCTCCCGTAAAATCCGGAGGACCATGATTGCCGGAGAGGTGTTCGGACAAAAAAAAGATAATGGCGGTTTTTTCTTTGGAAAAAATATGCGCTGTCCAATAAATTCTCAAAACAATTCGCTGCTGGATAGAGGTTCACTATGAATAATAAAATTACCTGCCCGAACTGCGGACACAGCTTTGATGTTGAAGAGGCAATTTCAGGTAAACTGGAAGCCCATTTCAAGGCTGAATATGAAAAAAAGATGGCTGACCAGGCCGAAAAATTCCACCAGGAAAGACGAAAGATCGAGGAAGAGAAACGGTTATTTGAAGAACGGCGCGAGAAGGAGGATGAGCGTTTCAAAGCGGAATTAGCCAGACAGCTTCAGCAGGAAAGGGCGAAGATCGAAAAGAACGTGTCCGAGTCGGTCGAAGAGAAGATGAAATCTCTTCAGGAAGAGAATGAACAGAGAAAGAATGAAAATAAACGGTTAAAGGAAAAAGAAGTTGCCCTCCTCAAGGCAGAGGCATCGTTAAAGGAGCGGGGTGAAGAGTTGAACCTGCAGATGGAGAAACAGCTTCTTGAGAAACAGAAGGAGATCGAGGAGAAAGCCCGCTCAAAGGAGAGGGAAACCTTTGAACTCGAAAAAGTAAAACTCCTGAAACAGATCGAAGATAACAAGAAACTGGCTGAAGAGATGAAACGAAAAGCCGAACAGGGTTCCATGCAGTTGCAGGGAGAGGTTCAGGAACTGGCACTTGAGGACCTGCTGTCCAGGGCGTATCCATTCGACACTATTGAAGAGGTTCCAAAGGGAGTTCGGGGCGCTGATGCGATACAGATTGTTGTCAACTCACATCAGCAGCAATGCGGCTCGATAGTCTATGAAAGCAAGAGAACGAAACATTTCGCGAACGACTGGATAGACAAGTTAAAGCAAGATCAGATTCTTTGCAAGGCTGATATTGCCGTTATTGTTACAGAGACCTACCCCGCTGATATGGATCGATTCGGGGAAAAGGACGGTGTATGGATCTGCAGCTTTCACGAAGTGAAGAGCCTGTCGTTTGTTCTCCGGGAAATGTTGATAAAGACCAATTCCGTCGCGTTGTCGCAAGAGAACAAAGGTGAAAAAATGGAATTACTTTACGCCTACCTCACGAGCAATGAGTTTGTGCAGAACATAAAACGAATTGTCGAAAACTATGACGGGATGCTCAATCAGCTTAATTCGGAGAAGAGAGCAATGCACAAAATCTGGGCTGAGAGAGAGAAACGCATCTGGGCGGTCCAGGAGAATATTTCCGCCTTGTTCGGATCGATTAAGGGTATTGCCGGTCAATCACTACAAACGGCGGATGTTCTGCAGTTACCTGATACGGCGATAGAATAAGGGGCTTGACTGGAACGGCGTTGTGAAAAGCGCCCACGGTCAGGGCAAATCAATACGTAAGAAACCTTTCAAGATTACACTATCAATGAACCGTTCTTATCATCAAACGGTATGTACAAAGGAGGGAAAGAAACATGGGTAGAGTTACGCTGAACACGTATGCACCGGAGTTTACTTCTCTCGATTGTTACGGAAACGCGATAGCGCTGTCGGATTTTGCCGGGCAAAAAAATGTATTGCTGGTTCTCAATCGGGGATTTTCGTGACCATTCAGTCGTAAGCATCTGGGTCAGTTGCGCCGTGATTATCAAGAGTTCGTAAAGTTGAATACGGAGATAATCGTTGTCGGATCGGAGAAGGCTGAAGCCTTTCGGGAATACTGGCATAAGGGGGAGTTCCCCTTTATCGGGGTGCCTGACCCCGGACATATGATTCAAGAATTGTATGGACAGGAGGTCAAACCGTTACGGCTGGGCAGGCTGCCCGCTCAAATGATTATTGATACGTCCGGTATGCTTCGCTATGTGCATTATGGGAAATCTATGTCTGATATTCCTTTGAACGAAGAGCTGATTGATATCATTAGACAATAGAATGCCGAAACGGCTTCCCGTGATACTATACGCGCGATATTTTCCGACGGATTGTGATTTAATCATAATTGGTTATGGTCAAAAAATATTTGAAAAGGTGGTGTAATACTAACAAGGATAGAAGGGAGGTAATGAAATGAAACTCAGCGCGCGAAATGTTCTAAAGGGTACCGTTAAAAACATCGATGTCGGTGTCGTCAATGTGGAGGTCGATGTCGAGATCTCTCCGGGTCTTGAGATGACGTCTATCATCACGAAAAAATCGTACGAGAATCTCGGACTTGAGGTGGGTAAAGAGGTGTATGCGGTCGTCAAGGCGTCTAACGTCATGATTGGTACCGAATAACAGTAACAGCACACCGGGGAAAGCGGTATAATCCCGGGATAGTGAGAATGACAAATCGTTGAAGCGGAATTTCCCGCAAAGGGGGAGCTGTATGTCCCCGTTCATTCTGTTGATCGGGGAGTAAAACGGGTATGTGAATAACAACAAAGAAGCAGGAAATCAAAAGTGAAGAATCTTTTAAACATGTTCCTTCTGGTGTCGTTACTGACAGTTATGGGGTGTCAAGACAGTGATACAAACAATCTGCCTCCGAAGGACACAACAATTAAAGAGTGTGTAACCGAACTCATAGCGGATGCCGGGACGGACGAACAGAAAATCGAAAGAATTTATTATTTTGTACGTGATGAAATCAAGTTCGGATGGATATATCCGCAGGAGATTTCCGCGGAGGAGGTGTTGAGAAACAGGAGGGGTGTATGCATGCAGAAAGCGAACCTGCTTGTTGCGATGGCGAGAGAAGCCGGGCTCGATGCACGCTTTCATTTCATGTATGTTCACAAAACGGCTCTTGAAGATTTTCTTCCCGATTTTGCCTACAAGAGGTGGATCGATCCTTTCCCGCACACATTTCCGGAAATCTATCTGAACGGCAAATGGGTGTCGATGGAGGCAACCTTCGACAGAGAGCTTCATGAAATCTGTATTAGAAAGAAATTAAATTTTGGGAGAAACGAGGAGATCGTCAGAAAGGTTTCCATAGAGTTTTCTGCTGACGGCGTGAAGGGGCATCAGCAATATGTTCACGCGGAGGGCGGGGAATCGTGTTACGGCGAGGATCTGACACAATTGACAGAATTCACGCACGAAGGAATCCCGTGGTGGAAACGGATGATGCTGCCTGTAATATTTAAAAAGTCTCAGAAGATTATGAATCAGATACGAAGCGACAATTGAAACGTGCGCATGCCCCATCGCTCAAACGGATTGCCGCCTCCGCTCAGCGTAACCGCTGATAGCGGTATCTGGCCGACACCATGAGCGGAACACGGCAGGCTCGCATTTTTGGTTTGTTCCACCGGCACATCTGTGAATTGAATCCCGGTTCGGTGCGGGGAGATTCAATCGTAAATGAACCCAGAAAAAAAGATTGACATGCGATCGGAATGCTGGTAAGTTGCTTCTACTTGTAGAAACAGAGGGGAAAGATGGAGACGATCAGATTACATGTAAACGGTTGGTGGTGGCGTTTCGATACGATGGAGGGGTGTGTCTGCTGCTGAGTAATGGAAATAGGTGAATAAAGCCGCGGAGAGCTTCTCGAAATTCTCCGCGGTTTTTTTTTACGATAAATACATGAAAAGGCCGTGAAATGTTCACGGCCTTTTCATTTGTGAAGAGGGAATGATTACTATGTACTATCCGGCATTTGAGGTGTTTGAACAGTTGGCGCAGGGGGGGAATCTTATCCCCGTCTACAGGGAGATTCTTGCCGATATGGATACCCCTGTCTCCATACTTTCGAAATTGAATTCCAGGCCGCACGCCTTTCTCCTTGAAAGTGTCGAGGGCGGCGAGAAATGGGGGCGATATACCTTTCTCGGTTCGGACCCCCGTGTCGTTTTTGCGGTGAGAGGTGATGAAGTTGAGATTCGGGAAAACGGGAAATCAACCCGCACCAGGCACAATGGGGACCCGATGCAATACCTGAAAGAGATACTCGATCGCTACAGACCTGTTGAGGTTGAAGGTCTTCCCCGCTTCTTCGGCGGTGCGGTTGGATTCTTAAGTTACGATATGGTGCGATATTTCGAGAGACTGCCGTCGAGAACCACCGATGACCGGAATATCGATGACGCTGTTTTTCTCGTTACGGATACACTGATACTCTTTGACAATGTGCGGCACACCATCAAGATAGTGGCATGCGTCTTTTCGGAGGAAGAGAAAGACCTGAGGACTGCCTATGAAGAAGGAGTAAAAAAGATCGAAGATGTTGTCGAATTGATTCAATCCCCCTCGGCGAACAGAAAGTTCGGAGGTTCGAAAATCAATGACGCGCCGCTCGAATCCAATATGACACCGGAGCAGTATAAGGCGATAGTGACGAAGGCCAGAGAATATATACATGCCGGTGATATTATACAGGTCGTCCTGTCTCAGCGGTTTGAAAAGGAAAACAACCTGGACCCGATCGATCTCTACCGCGCCCTTCGCTATATTAATCCTTCACCATACCTGTTTTATCTGAAGATGGACGATCTTATACTTATCGGCTCTTCTCCGGAGGTAATGGTTCGTCTCGAAGAGGGAATCGTGGAGTTGCGGCCCATCGCCGGTACGCGAAAAAGGGGAAGGAATGAGCAGGAAGATCGCTTTCTTGCAGACGAACTCCTGAACGATCCGAAGGAGAAGGCCGAACATATTATGCTTGTCGATCTTGGAAGAAACGATCTGGGAAGAATCGCCCGTATCGGAAGCGTTCAGGTTACGCAGCTGATGGTTGTTGAGCGGTATTCTCATGTCATGCATCTTGTTTCCAATATTCAGGGCCAACTGGCGCCGGGAAACGATTGTTTTGATGTTTTAAAGGCGACATTCCCTGCCGGAACGCTCTCAGGCGCTCCAAAGGTTCGGGCAATGGAGATCATCGACGAACTGGAAGAAACCGGGAGAGGACCGTATGGAGGTGCGGTGGGCTATTTCAGCTATACGGGTAACATGGACCTGTGCATCACCATTCGTACAATGATGGTAAAGGGTGGCACATTATCGGTCCAGACCGGCGCGGGTATCGTGTCGGATTCACAGGCGCAAGCAGAGTACGAAGAGACGATAAACAAGGCCGAGGGAATGATGCAGGCCATCCGGCTGGCTTCATCCGGGTTTAAAATAACGAATAGCAACGGGAGGAAATGATGATTGTAATGATCGATAACTACGATTCATTTACCTACAATCTCGTTCAATATCTGGAACAGATGGGAAGGGAAACCGCCGTTTACCGGAATGACGAGATCGGTATTGAAGAAATTGAAAATATGGAGCCGGATGCAATCTTTCTGTCGCCGGGACCCTGCACCCCCAGAGAGGCGGGAATAACGGTTGATGTGGTCAGGCATTTTTATGAAACAGTTCCCATCATGGGGATATGCCTCGGGCACCAGTCGATAGGGTATGCGTTCGGCGCGGAAGTGGTCAGGTCCGACAGGATAATGCACGGAAAGACCTCCGGAGTAATCAATGACGGTCAGACAATTTACAGGGGAGTGGCTTCTCCCTTTCCGGCAGCCCGCTATCATTCGCTGATACTGAAAGGTGATTCCATCCCGCCATGTCTCGAGGTCAGTGCCGAAACGGAAGAGGGGGAGATAATGGGTATCAGGCACCGTGAGTATCGTGTTGAGGGAGTGCAGTTCCATCCCGAATCGATACTCACACCGAACGGGAAACGGATTATCAGGAATTTCCTGAGAATTGTGGACAACAATGATGATAACTGCTGAATAATGCGATAGAATACGTGACCGTCGGGTCGCGTTGAACGAAAGGAATAGTGTAATGATACGAGAAGCAATAGGAAAGATAGTTAATAACGAGGATTTGAAAGAACATGAAATGATGGAAGTCATGGATGAGATAATGGAGGGAAACACAACGCCGGCGCAGATTGCCGCCTTTATAACGTCACTGCGAATTAAGGGGGAAACGGTTGGAGAAGTTACCGGCGCCGCCCGTGTAATGAGGCAGAAAGCAACAAGGATAGATGCCCGTTCATCGGTTGTTGTCGATACCTGCGGAACGGGTGGGGACAATATGAATACGTTCAATATCTCGACCACGGCGGCGTTTATCGTGGCGGCGGCCGGTATTACCGTTGCAAAACATGGAAACCGGGCGGTATCGAGCGGGTGCGGAAGCGCAGATGTCCTGGAAGCGTTGGGTGTCAATATAAGCGCCGAACCTGAAATAGTAGAGGAATGTATTCATGAAATCGGAATCGGTTTTCTGTTTGCTCCCAGGCTTCATGCCGCCATGAAATACGCGATTGGCCCGAGGAGAGAAATCGGAATCAGGACGATATTCAACATGCTTGGTCCCTTGACCAATCCCGCCGGCGCAACGTCCCAGCTGATCGGTGTCTACGAACCGAAACTTACGGAGACATTCGCCGGTGTTCTGAAAAATCTCGGGACGAAGAGGGCGTTTGTCGTGCATGGTTCCGACGGACTCGATGAGGCCACGGTGACCGGTGAAACACGGGTTTCCGAATTAAACGACGGGCTTATTACGACGTACAACATCAATCCGGAAGAGTATTTCGGCCAAAATTACCATGCCGAGGATCTTCGCGGCAGGGATGCGTCTGCCAATGCGGAAATAATACGAGGGATCCTTTTGGGGGAAGACAACGCCTGCCGAAAGATCGCCCTCTTAAATGCCGGGCTGGCAATAGTCGCCGGTGAAAAGGCCCGCACCATAGAGGAGGGAATCACCATCGCTGAGGAGTGTATCGACAGCGGAGCCGCGATTAAAAAACTTCGGGATCTGATAAGCCATTCGAACAGTTGAGGAGATTCGATGATTTTAGACAGGATTGTAAGAGCAAAACAGGAAGAGGTTGTGTTTCTGAAACAGGAAAAGCCCCTTGAACAGGTCAGGGATGAGGCGGCGGCGGCTCCTCTTCCCCGTGATTTTAAGGCGGCTATCGGTGAGGGCGGGTGCTCAGTCATTGCCGAGGTCAAGAGGTCTTCTCCGTCGAAGGGGAGAATACGGGACGATTTCGATCATGTCGATATCGCGTTGTGCTATGAAAATCACGGAGCGTCCGCAATCTCCGTTCTCACCGACCGCGCATTTTTTGAAGGAAAAAAATCATATCTGTCGGAGATCAAGGAGGTCGTATCTGTTCCTCTTCTCCGGAAGGACTTCATCATAGATTCATACCAGATTTACGAGACGCGGGTTCTGGGGGGAGATGCTCTTCTTCTCATCGCAGGGCTTATGGGCCCGGGCAGACTGAGGGATTGTATCGGCCTGGCGGAATCTCTGGGTCTCTCTCCCCTGGTTGAAGTGCATTCTGCCGGGGAAATGGAGAAAGCTCTCGGGGCGGGAGCGAAGATCATAGGAATCAATAACAGAAATCTGAAAACCTTTGAAACCGATCTGAAGACGAGCCTCGATCTCCTTTCCTCCGCCCCGAAGGGTGTGAGGATTGTCAGCGAAAGCGGTATCCGTACAAGGGAGGATATTGAGATGTTGATGAACAATGGTGTCCAGGTGTTCCTGGTAGGCGAAACACTGATGGGGGCCGCGGATATCGGCGCAAAACTCGACGAACTCCTGGGGAGGTAGGAAGAGAAGATGATAGAGATAAAGATCTGTGGAATGACAAATCTTGAGGATGCCCGTTTCGCGGCGGAGAGTGGGGTCGATGCGCTGGGGTTTATCTTTTATCCGAAGAGTCCCCGGTATATTCGGCCGGAAAGGGCACGTGAGATCATTCGGAAACTTCCCCCGGAGCTTGTAAAAATAGGTGTTTTTGTTAACGACGACACTCGGTATATTAAAGAAATAATGACCCGCTGCGGTCTGAATTTTGTTCAGCTTCACGGCCATGAATCTCCCGCATACTGCCGGTATTTTCCGGAATCCGTCATAATCAAGGCCCTCTCTCCGCGCACGGAGGAGGACCTGCGTATCGTGGAGCACTACCGCGCAAGAGCAATTCTCGTCGACACATATGCCCCTGAAAAATATGGCGGAACCGGGAAGAGATCAAACTGGAAGCTGGCCGGGAAGATAAGGGGGTCACGGCAATTGATCCTTTCTGGCGGCCTGAATACGGAGAATATCGGAAGGGCGATAGAAGAGGTATCGCCCCACGCCGTCGACATAAACAGTGGAGTTGAGAAAGCACCCGGAAAGAAAGATCGAGAACTGGTGGTGAGGATTGTCGGCCTCATACGGAGGGCTGAAAGGGTGCACGATGATAAACAGATGAAGATATTCGACATCAATGCGGGACATAATAACTGAAACAATGGGCATGAAGGCCGGGATCACATGATTTACAGGAGAAGATAACAGGATGGAAACACAGCTACCGGACAGAGACGGGCATTTCGGTATCTTCGGGGGAAGATACGCGGCGGAGACGCTGATGCCCGCGATTATCGAGCTTGAAGAGGCGTATACAGCGATAGAAAAGGATATGACGTTTCAGAAGGAATATGCCTCGTACCTGAGCGAGTATTCAGGGAGGGAAACCCCCCTTTATTTCGCGAGGCGATTGACGGAAGAGCTCGGAGGCGCCAGGATCTATCTGAAGCGTGAGGATCTGAATCATACGGGATCGCACAAGATCAATAACACCCTCGGGCAGGCGCTCCTTGCCCGGCGCATGGGGAAAACGAAAATAATTGCTGAAACAGGAGCCGGTCAGCATGGTGTCGCGACCGCCACCGTTGCCGCCCTGTTCGGGATGGAATGCAAAATCTTTATGGGGCGGGAAGATATCAGACGTCAAGCCCCCAATGTTTTTCGCATGAAGATTCTCGGCGCCGAGGTAGTGCCGGTTATCAGCGGAACCGATACGCTTAAAGACGCCATGAATGAGGCAATGCGTTACTGGGTTTCACATGTGCAGGACACCTATTATCTCATCGGGACAACGGCTGGCCCCCATCCCTATCCGGTGATGGTACGTAATTTTCAAAGTGTTATCGGCAGGGAAGTAAAGCGCCAGATTCTCGAGAGAGAGGGGAGGCTTCCCGATGTATTGATCGCCTGTATCGGCGGGGGCAGTAACGCCATGGGACTGTTTTATCCCTTTAGAGATGATACGGATGTTGTTATGACGGGCGTAGAGGCGGGGGGCAGGGGAATGCCCACCGGAATGCATGCCGCAAGCATTGCGGAAGGAAATATAGGTGTTCTCCATGGAAACAAGACATACCTTCTTCAGGATGAAAATGGCCAGGTAAGAGATACCTGTTCAGTCGCCGCGGGGCTCGATTACCCGGGCGTCGGTCCCGAGCATGGGTATCTTCATTCGATCGGAAGGGCCGGATATGTCACGGTGGACGACCGGGAGGCAATCGATGCCTTCTTATTCCTGTCGAAATACGAGGGAATCATTCCCGCGATGGAAAGCGCTCATGCCGTTGCGTATGCGATGAAGCTCGCCCCCACTATGGATAGAGAGAAGATCATGGTCGTTAATCTTTCGGGCAGAGGAGATAAAGATGCCGGGGTTATTGCCGAAGAATTGGAGGTGCGGTAGAGGTGGGGCGAATCAGAGAAAGGTTCAGACAGTTAAAGGAGAATGGTGAAAAGGCACTCGTGGCATATATCGTGGCGGGTGATCCCGACATGGAAATCACGAAAGAGATAATCCTGGGCATGAAAGACGCGGGTGTGGATATTATTGAGCTGGGTGTTCCCTTTTCCGATCCGACGGCGGATGGTCCTGTTATCCAGAGTGCTTCCGGGAGAGCCCTCTCGCGGGGAACGAATCTGCCCGGTATTCTGGATATGGTCGAATCCGTAAATACGTTCGCTGATATTCCGATTGTTCTTTTCGGGTATTACAATCCTCTGTTTACCTATGGGAACAAACGATTTGCTCAACGGGCCGGATTCTCCGGGGTGGATGGAATACTTGTCGTCGACCTTCCTCCCGAAGAATCACGGGAACTGAGAAGATATACCGATCCCGTTGATATTGATTTTATTTCCCTGCTGTCACCGACAACGTCTTCCGGGAGGATCGAGAAGATATCAAAAGAGGCGAGCGGATTTCTCTATTATGTTTCAATAACCGGGGTTACCGGGACAACAAAGCCGCGTGCGGAAGATATCAGAAAAGAGATGAAACGGGTGAAGGGCATAACGGACATGCCGGTCGTAGTCGGTTTCGGCATATCAACACCCGAACAGGCGGGAGAAATTGCTCCCTATGCCGATGGAATCGTTGTAGGTAGCGCGTTTGTGCGCATGATTGAAGAACACGCAAAAGACAGCAATATAGTGAAGATTGTCTCAGATTATGCTAAGAAGATAAAAACAGCTATTGAATAGCTGATAAATTCAATCTGAGGGCACATAATGACGGATCTTGAGATAGGTATCATCGGAGGCACCGGCGGTATCGGGAGGTGGTTTGCCGATTTTTTCAGGAATGAGGGATATATCGTGCATGCGTCGGGACGAAAGACCGGTTTGAGCATTACCGAACTGACAGAGCGATGCGCGGTTGTGATTGTCAGCGTTCCTATCAGCGTCACCTGCGATGTTATCAGGCAGGTCGGACCGCACATGAAGAACGACGCACTCCTTATGGATTTCACCTCTTTAAAGGAAGAGCCGGTCAGATGTATGCTTGAGTCGTCCCGCTCGGAGGTGATAGGATGCCATCCCCTCTTCGGCCCGGATGTTTCATCGATAGAAGGGCAAAATATAGCGTTGTTTCCCGCACGAACAGAGAAATGGACAGACTGGCCCGGAAATATCTTTACAAAACACGCGGCCCACGTATTTGAAGACTCCCCGGAAAGGCATGACGAGATGATGGCGATCATCCAGGGATTGAACCATCTCAACTCGATTACCATGGGAGCAACCCTGAAAGACCGGGGCGTCGATCTTTCGGAACTCAAACCGTACGCCACCCCTCTTTTTAATAAAAAGCTTGAGATAATCGCGCGAGTTATGGAAAATAGTCCGCGACTTTACGCGGAGCTTCTTGCTATGAACCCGAAATTCAACGCGATCCTCGCATCCTATAAAAAGAATCTCAGCACGCTGGAAAGTTTGATTCGGGCACGAGACATTCGAGGTCTTGAAAAGTTTATTGAAGGGTAGAGGCCCCGTGCTTCTTTGGACTGTATTGTTACAGGTCCGCTCCATGCGTCTATGGGGTGTCCCAGGGACGGCTTGAGCAGCATTCCTGCGCCGCAGGCACCGATGCACGGTCATCTTCCGCCTGTCAGGGAAGTTCGGAGGTGCCAAGAATTGTAATTGGAGGAAATGATGTGGAGGGTACTCGGGTAGTGTGTGTTTCCTGCCCGAAGAGATAGCAATTTATTTTCAGGGAGCAGCCTGACGCCTGCCTCTGGAGTATAAGGAGGGTGATAATGTCTCAAAAAATTTTAATTCCGCTGGATGGCTCCTTACTGGGCGAAACCGCCCTTCACCACGTCAAGGAAATGATCTCTGAACTGGAACTGGAGAGCAAGGTGGAGGTTATTCTCTTTCAGGCAATTACATCATTGACCTACGCTGTTACCGCCGGGGATGAAGCGGTCGAAATCCCTTATACTGCTGTAGAGCTTGAGCAGGTTAGGGAGCAGGCAATGGAGTACCTGAAAAAGACGGCTGAATATCTTGAAGACAACGGAATCCCCGTACGTTGCGAAGTGGCAATCGGCACATCTTCCGCTGAAGAGATTATCGCGGCGGAAAACACACTAAAAGCTGATCTGGTAGCCATGTCGACACATGGGCGGCACGGTATTACCCGATGGGCTTTCGGGAGTGTTGCCGATAAAGTACTCCGGGGAAGCACGGTTCCCGTATTGATAGTGCGAATGCCGGATAAAGGCTGAACGGATGCAATCCCTGTGGCAGGAAGACGCAGCCGGACCGCGGCAGTGCCTTCCTGCCATTTTATGGACATGCATCAGGACGATATAATGAACCCTGACATAAAGATCGTCACGCAACTGGTCTTTTTTCATATCACATCCACCCTTACACCTGCCGATCGGAATCAATCGAACCATTAAGTCAACCGTAATTTAAATACAGGTTGACATTGTGTGCGGGAGATAGTATGAGGCACACTCAATACTGCTCCCGGCAGGGTGCGGGAATGTAGGATTTTATGAGTTGAGCAGGCAATGAATTCAAAAAATCGGTTACTTGCCATCCTGAAGGCACGAGAGGACGATTGGATTTCGGGTGAATCCCTGGGGCACGAAATGGATATGACCCGTTCGGCTGTCTGGAAACATATCCATGCGCTGAGAGAAGAGGGCTATCTCATTGAATCATCACGCAGAAGGGGATATTTTCTAAAAGACGTGCCGGAAACCCTGCTTCAAGGTGAAATCCAGGAGGGGCTGAATACCGAAATCATCGGGAAGAGAGGAATCTTTCACCACCACCTGACGGATTCTACCAATATCAGGGCAAAATCCCTGGCGGATGAAGGCGCAGAAGAGGGTACGGTAATTATAGCGGAAGAGCAGGAACAGGGCAGAGGAAGAAGGGGGAGAAGGTGGTTCTCGCCTGAAGGAAAAGGAATTTACGTTTCTATTATCTTGCGGCCCCGACTAGCCCCGAGTGAATCGCCGAAACTGACCCTTATGACTGCAGTGGCGGTGGCTGACGCTCTGATCTCTCTGACATCGCTGGACATACGGATAAAGTGGCCGAATGACATCATTGTACATGGAAGGAAACTTGCGGGTATTCTGACAGAAGTCAGTGCCGAAATGGACGATGTTAAATATGTGATAATCGGGCTGGGAATAAATGTTAATATTCCGAATGACCTTTTCCCCTCTGATATCGGCGATACTGCCAGTTCGATTATCCTTGAAACGGGCAGGAAATTCCCGCGGATACGAATCTTACGGGCGTATCTCGAGTGGTTTGAGAAATACTATGCACTTGTCCGAACGTCCGGCTTCGGTCCGGTTCTGAAACGGTGGAAAGACCTCTCCGATATTATAGGAAGGACGGTCCGGATAGACCTGGTACACCAGTCATACACCGGAGAGGTTCTGGACGTAGATGAAAACGGAGTGTTGGTTCTGGAAGATTCTGCAGGAACACTGCACAGAATATTTTCAGGAGATGTACAAATATTAGACACATAGGAGACGATATGGCCAAAAAAATTTCAGTACAGGGAATGTCTTATGCAGCCATGTTTGGTGCGATAACGGCGCTGGGCGCGTATATTCTGATTCCACTTCCCCTGGTTCCGATAACTCTTCAAACCTTTGTCATGTATCTTGCGGCCTCGGTGCTTGGCGGACATCTGGGCGCATTAAGTCAGATTGTCTATATCCTGCTCGGTGTAATAGGCCTTCCGGTTTTTGCCGGTGGAAAGGCGGGTCTCGGCGTTCTCGTAGGGCCGACGGGAGGGTATCTTGTCGGGTTTGTTATCGGGGCGTACATAATCGGAAAGATGGCGGAATCGAGAAAACATTCCGGGTATGTATGGATAGTCCTGTCACTGATCGCGGCAACCGTTGTCGTCTATATCTGTGGAGTCGCACAACTGTCGGTGGTAGCGAATTTTTCCCTGAAAAAAGCGATTACAGTGGGCGTTATTCCCTTCCTTATCGGAGATGTTATCAAAATTGCGGCGGCGACTCTTCTGATAGCAAAGATTAAGAGCAGGGTACGCATTAAGAAAGTGACCAATGATTAAAGTAGAGGATGTAACATTCAGATATACCCGATCGGATGAACCTGTGCTGAACCGGATCAACATGACGATTGACAGGGGGGAATATGTAGGGATTGTGGGGCCGAACGGGTGCGGAAAAACCACTCTGGTCCATCATCTCAATGCCCTGCTGTACCCAACCGGGGGACGGGTAAGTGTCGATGGAATGAATACGGATGATGAATCCAGCGTGGAAGAGATCAGGCGCAGGGTTGGAATGGTTTTCCAGAATCCCGATAACCAGATCGTGGGAATGACCGTAGAAGAGGATGTCGCGTTCGGGCCCGGGAATCTGGAGCTGCCTTCACGGGAGATACGGCGGAGAGTCGATGAGAGTCTCGCTGCGGTCGGTTTGAAAAATCACGCAACGCGTCTGCCTCATACCCTCTCCGGGGGAGAAAAACGCCTCGTTTCGATAGCTGGTGTTCTTGCCATGGAACCGCAATACATAATATTCGACGAGCCGACCTCCTATCTCGACCCGTCCGGCCGTGACCGCGTTTTGTCAATTATACGGGGAATTAATGAACAGGGTATTGCCATTATTCATATCACCCACAATATGGATGAAATCGTAGACGCAAGCACAATTGTTGTTATGGATGAGGGTCGTATACTGTTTACCGGATCACCGAAGGAGGTATTCGGCAGAGTTGAACGAATGAAATCCCTGAAACTGGATATTCCCGTTGCCACAGACCTGGCGTGGCGTTTGAAACAGAGAGGCGAAGATATCCGGACGGATATCCTTACCATTGACGAGGCATGTGTTGAAATACTGGGCCGCTTAAAAAATCCGCCTGTTTCATAAAACCATCGGCACGGGGCGAGGAAAAGGTCATCATGGAAAAGAGATATGAACCGCCGGTTACGGAGGTCGAGCGAGATGCATAACTGGGGTCAATATATTCCCGGAAATTCAATCATACACAAACTGGACCCGCGAATTAAGATAGTATCGGTTATCTGCCTGAGCGTTTTTGTGCTGGGCGCGGATCGTGATGCCGGCCTTTTGCTTTCCGGTTTCATGATTGTCGTGATCGTTTTATCCCGCGTGACGTTTCGACGCGTTATCGAAAGCCTCAGACCATTTATGATCTTCTTCATACTCCTGTTTTCTCTCCATTTTCTGTTTACCGACGGTACGCCAATCATGGAGAGTGCGTTTGGCGGTTTGTCCATAACGTATGAAGGGTTCTATATGGGGATGTATATAACGTGGCAGTTTATGTTTCTTGTTACAGGGGCGTCAATCCTTACGATGACCACCGCCCCTTCTGATCTTATCAGCGGAATAGAAGGGATTTTAAGGCCGCTGCGGATCTTCGGAATTCCCACCCACGATATCGCGGTAATGCTTTCGCTTGCGCTCAGATTTGTTCCAACCTTCCTGGAGGAAGTTGACCGTATTAAAAAAGCCCAGATGGCACGAGGGGGAACCTTCAAAAAAGGAAGAATAATCAAAAAGATAAAAAATATCGCGTCTCTCATGCTTCCCCTCGTTTTAAGCTCTTTCAGGAGGGCGGAAGAAACAGCAACAGCAATGGAGGGGCGTGGATACAAAAGAGGCCCGAGGACCTATTTACGAGCCCTCCGCATGTCATCGGCGGATTACGCCGCCCTCGTTCTCATGATTGTTTTTATGGCCGGTGTCCAGTTGCTGCATTTCTGATATTCCCTCCGCGTTTACGAGAAGAAGCAATTTTGAGACACCCATCGGTAGCACTAATGCGACATATATTTACAATTACAGTTGCATATATGCAACTATCCAGCGGCGGTCACAGTGTGTCTCCAATAGTAATAACCCGGAATAATTACCCTTATTAGATTATTTTAAAACCCCATTTTATGGCACGATATTTGTACTGTATCTATCCTGTAAGGGGAGTGTAGGAAGATGAAACTTGCAATGCCTGTATGCGACAATTGTGTTTCAACAGTACTGGATTTTTCCGATTGTCTCCTGGTTGTTGATTTTGAATCCGGAGCTATAGAAAACCGGTACAGGGTTGATTTTGAGGGAAACACGATAATGGAACGGGTTGCGCGATTGAAGGAGCTGAACATACAGGTATTGCTCTGCGGAGCGGTTTCAAGACCCCTTGAACGGATGATAAGAGCGTCGGGGATAGACATTATCCCCTTTCTCAAAGGAAAAGCAGATGATGTACTTACCGCCTACTTTTCGGGGCATCTGCTTGAGCCGGGTTTTATGTTGCCCGGTTGCCGGAGGGGATCGGGTTTCGGAAGAGGTATGGGACGCAGAAGATGGGGATACAGCTACGTTAATAACAGAAAAGGATGGAATATATGAAGATTGCAATCACATCGTACGGGAAAGATCTTTCGAGTAAAACGGACCGGAGTTTTGGAAGAGCAAAGTGGTTTATACTGATGGATACGGAGACAGGCGCTTTTGAAGCTCATTCCAATGAGCAGAATGTAAATGCGCCGCAGGGCGCGGGAATTCAGGCTGCCCAAAACGTTGTCAATCTGGGGGCTGAAGTCATACTGACCGGAAACGTGGGACCCAATGCATTCAGGGCATTGAACGCGGCTTCGATCAGGATATTTATTGTCAGTGAAGATGTTTCCGTGGAACAAGCACTCTCCGACTGGAAGCAAGGAAAACTCCGGGAGACAACGAAATCGACGATTGAAGGACACTGGGTTTAAGCGCCGGTTGTTTGATTTCTCTCTGGACAGAATACTATATGTAAGGGGAGGTGAATGATATGCCGAGAGGAGACAGAACGGGGCCGCAGGGACAGGGACCGGGAACCGGTAAAGGTCTGGGTCCCTGTGGAGCCGGGACAGACGGATCGTCTATGCCTGAAGAGAACAGTGGATTTTTTCGCAGGCTGGGCAGAAGGTTAGGTTTCGGCCGGTCCGGACAGGGACGTGGTATGGGCCGTGGCCAGGGTGCCCCAGCAGGACGGGGCCGTAATCGCTAACGATCATTTACTCAGCTTTGTTTGGATTGCGGTTTAAATAACGCTGATAGTCGAGGAGGTGTATATCATGCCAGGAGGAGATAGAACAGGCCCGGCAGGAATGGGGCCGATGACAGGCAGAGGGGCCGGTTACTGTTCCGGTTATCCGGCTCCGGGGTATGCGGGGTTCGCTTTCGGAAGAGGATTTGGTGCGGGCTTCGCCGGAGGAAGAGGACGGCGTAACCGGTTTTACGCGACAGGCTTGACCGGCTGGCAGAGATCTGCTTACGGGTATCCGGTGTACCGGGGAGGTATGCCGTATAATGCGCCATATTTTCAGGGTGCCAACATACCGTATGCCGCGGGTCTTTCAAAGGAAGGTGAGCTTAACGCCTTGAAAGGCCAGGCGGAATACCTGGAGGATTCACTGGACAATATTAACAGGCGTATTGAAGAACTCGAAGCGCGTAAAGAAGACTGACAAAGAAAAAGCACCGGTATGATATATGTACTGTTTTGAACCCAATGCCGGTGTTTTTTGTGTGTCATGCTTGCGCTTCGAAGAGAGGATGCTTATCTTAACAAACATGTTTCCTGTTAACGTGTTTACGCGTATGCAACCCTGCGGGTAATAAATATTTTTTTGGAGAAAGGAATTAAGAATGAAAATAGCAGTGACAGCAACGGGTCCCTCACTGGATGACCAGGTAGAAGCCCGTTTTGGGCGGACTCCCTATTATTTGTTTATCGATCCCGATACGATGGAGTTCGAGGCGGTACAGAACCCTAACGTGGCAGCCGGAGGCGGAGCCGGTATCCAGTCGGCACAGTTGATGTCGGAGTATGACGTTAAATATGTCCTCACGGGAAATTGTGGACCCAATGCATCTCAGGTCTTTGGAGCCGCAGGTATCCAGGTTATTGTGGGTGTTACCGGCATTATTCGTCAGGCGGTTGAACAATTCAAAGCAGGCACCTTTGTCGCTTCGAGCCATCCCAATGTGGAAAGCCATTTTGGCATGGGCGGCGGTCGTGGCATGGGCATGGGTGGCGGTCGCGGCATGGGCATGGGTGGCGGTCGTGGTATGGGCCCGGGCGGTGGTGCAGCGGGTATGTCAGGCAGGACAGTCCCTCCACAGGCGGTACCGGAAGAAGATACAGATACTCTCAGGGAGGAAGCACGTATTCTCGAAAAACAGCTTCAGGATATCAAGACCCGCATCGATCAGCTTCAAAGGGGTAAGGGCAGCGGTACAGCCCGCGTTAATAGCCGGAAATGTAATGGATGTGGGGTGTGTGTTGAATCCTGCCCCGTCCATGCGATCAGCCTGAATGATGTGGCCATAATTGATGAAAATACATGCACCGGATGCGGGATATGCATTAACACATGTCCTCTCGGTGCTATTACGTTTATGTAGAAGGGAGCGAGATGCTTTGAGGGTAGCCATTGCCAGTGGAAAGGGCGGTACCGGTAAGACGACGATAGCAACAAACCTTGCTTTAACCCTTGCCGACACGGGGAAGAGCGTTCAACTGCTGGATTGTGATGTTGAAGAACCGAACTGTCATATATTTTTGAAGCCGGAGATCGTGTCAAGAAAACCCGCCACGGTAGTAATGCCGCAACTCATCGAAGAGAAGTGCACGGGATGCGGTATCTGTGCGGAAGTGTGCGAGTACAGCGCTATTGCCGTTATTAAGGGGAAGGTGCTTATATTCCCCGAACTGTGCCACGGGTGCGGCGCGTGTAAACTGTTCTGTCCCGAAGATGCGTTCCTCGAAGTAGACAGAGAAGTCGGTATTATTGAAGAGGGAAATGCTGACGGAATCCGTTTTGTACACGGATTGCTCAATATCGGAGAACTGATGTCTCCGGCGGTCATCGAGGGAGTCAGGAAAGCAGCCGGGGAACAGGATATATTGATTCTTGATTCTCCTCCGGGAACATCCTGTCCCGTCATAGCGGCAGTAAAGGACGCGGAGTTTGTTCTTCTGGTTACGGAACCGACCCCTTTCGGGTTGAACGATTTAAAACTTGCCGTTGGAATGGTCAGAGAGCTGGATATACCCTTTGCCGTAGCCATCAATCGTTCCGATGTGGGCAATGAAGATGTGCGGGCATACTGTAAGAGAGAGAAAATTGATATCATTCTGGAACTGCCGAATGATCGAAGAATAGCCGAAGTCTATTCGCGAGGGAAAATGGTCATACGGGCATTGCCGGAGTATCAAGAAATATTTCAGGATTGTTGGTTAAACATTATTGAGCTTCATAAGCGTGCGCTGCAAGCGGGACACGATGGACTGACAGCGACGGAAAGTTGTTAATGGCATGAAAGAGATTGTTGTAATAAGCGGAAAGGGTGGAACCGGAAAAACAAGTATCGTAGCATCCTTTGCAGCCCTGGCGGAAAAGAAGGTACTGGCGGATTGCGATGTGGACGCGGCCGATTTACACCTTGTCCTCAATCCCAGGGTGGAGCATCGTGAAGATTTCAGTGGCGGCAAGAAAGCAAAAATAGTGGAGGATAAATGTATTTCCTGTGATCGGTGCATCGAAGAGTGCCGCTTCGATGCGATCCACTATCCTTCCGGGGGAAATGGGAAAACAGCGGATACTCCGTATATAAACCCCATATTCTGCGAGGGGTGCGGTGTCTGTGTCCGTGTATGTCCCGCGGAGGCGATATCTTTTGAACAGGCGGTAAATGGTGAGTGGTATACGTCGTCCACGAACTATGGCTCCATGGTCCATGCAACACTCGGCATGGCGGAGGGAAATTCGGGAAAACTGGTCACACTTATACGCCAGAAAGCCCGGGATATCGCGAAAGAAGATGATCTCGACTATATAATTGTTGATGGTTCGCCGGGAATCGGATGCCCCGTTATCGCATCCATAACAGGGGCCGACCTCGTTGTGGTTATAACGGAACCGACCCTTTCGGGTCAACACGACCTGCTGAGGGTGGCGCAGCTCACCTCGCATTTTCGGATTCCCACGATTGTGTGCATTAATAAGTGGGATCTGAACCCTGATATTACGGAACAGATCGAAAGGGAGGCAAGAGAACACAACATTACAACCGCGGGCAGAATACGATACGATTCCGCCATTACCGAGGCCCAGATAATGCGTACCAGTGTTGTGGAATATACCGGAGGAGCTGTCACCGGGGATATAAAGGCCATCTGGCGGAACGTGCTGTATGCACTCGACGAGAAAGGAACCGCAGATTGAAGATATTTCTGGACTGTTTTCCCTGCTTTCTCAGGCAGGCGCTGGAGGCAAGCAGGATTTCTGGTGCCGATGAAGAGATCCAGAGAAATGTGTTAAACGGTGTAATGACAAAACTGCTTGAGCTCAACGATGGGGAGACACCCCCGCAGATCGGCAGCATGATTCACAGTACTATCAGGGAGGCGACCGGCAGGAGTGATCCTTACCGGGAGATAAAACGTCGTCATAATGAGCAGGTGCTTGATATGGAAGACTATCTTACAGGTCTTATTAATAAATCATCCCTGCCTCTGTTCGATGCCTTAAAACTGGCTGCCATGGGAAATCTCATCGACATGGGACCCGAGCGGAAATGGAACAGCATTCAGGATATATTCCGTGACTTTGCCGAAAAAGATGCCACACACTTTGATTATGCCCTCTTTGAAAAGTCTCTCGGGAGGGCCCGCACGTTACTGTATCTGGGTGACAATGCCGGGGAAATCGTTCTGGACAAGATACTTATAGGGCTTCTTTTACGAGAGACAGATATCGATATAACCTTTGCTGTCAGGGGCGGTCCCGTTATTAACGATGCTACTATGGACGACGCACGGTTTGTCGGCATGACCGATGTGGTACGAGTAATCGATACGGGGGTTGATTTCCCCGGTGTCGTGCCCGAGGCATCTTCCGGGGAATTTCTCGATTATTATAACAGTGTGGACATGATTCTTTCAAAGGGGCAGGGAAACTATGAGTCCCTGAGCGAGGAGAATAAAAACATATTCTTTCTGCTTCAGACAAAGTGCCACGTAGTGGCCGAGAAGATAGGGTGCGGGGTGGGAGATATCGTCCTTACGTCGCGCCATGAGAAGACGGCCAATTCGTAGAAAGTCGGAATAACGCTTGGAAACTTTGAAGACAAAGAAAAAAAAGGTATTCACCTTCGGGCCTGTACCATCGAGACGCCTGGGAAGATCTCTGGGGGTTGATTTTATTCCTTTCAAAAAATGCACCTATGACTGTATTTATTGCCAGCTTGGCAGGACACACACAAAAACAATGGACCGGAGAGAATATTTTCCGGTCGACGCCGTGCTTGAAGGGATAGAGGAAAAACTGAAGAGGGTTTCCCGGCCGGATTATATTACACTGTCGGGATCGGGAGAGCCCACGCTTCACACCCGTATTGGTGATATTATCTCAGGCATTAAAAAGTTTTCAGATATCCCCGTCGCCGTTCTTACGAACGGGTCTTTGTTCTGGATCCGTGAGGTACGTGATGCCGTATCCGGGGCGGATCTTATAATACCCTCACTGGATGCCGGCAGCGAAGAAACTTTTTTGAAGGTAAACCGTCCTCACAGTGGAATTGTTTTTAAAGAAATGGTAGATGGATTACACCTGCTTCGGGAAGAATTTACGGGCCCTGTATGGCTGGAAGTCTTTATAACAGGCGGAGTGACCGACAGGGAGGATGATATTGAACGAATAAAGACTCTGGCGGATTATATTGCGCCGGAGCGGGTCCAGCTTAACACCGCAGTGCGTACGCCTGCTGAAGAATACGCGGGCCTGGTGAGCAGGAAAAAGATGGATGAGATAGCGACCTTTTTCGGCCGCAATTGCGAGGTTATCGCGGACTACAGTAAGGTACACGGCCTTGATGAATTTTCTCCGACAAGAGAAGATGTTCTCGAGTTGGTGAGGCTGCGTCCCTGTTCCATAGATGACATATCCTCAGGGCTGGGACTTCACAGGAATGAAGCAGTCAAGTATATACAGGAGCTTGTGGATAAAAAACTGGTAACGATGGAGAGACGCAACGGGAAAGGGCTTTACTCAGGGTGCTGAACGAAGAAATCAACAACCAAGGGGGAAGAAAGAGAAAATGAGTGAGGAAAAAAATACGAGTGATAACAGTTTGAAGGGATATACGGAGAGCAAAGAGCTTTCTGATCGTATGGGCAGGATACAGCACAAGATCATGGTGCTGTCCGGCAAGGGAGGGGTTGGAAAGAGTACGGTAGCCGCCAATGTCGCGGTGACGCTGGCGCTGGAAGGTAAGAAGGTTGGTCTTCTGGACACCGATTTCCATGGCCCGAGCATTCCAACATTACTCAACCTCGAGGGCAAACGCCCCGGAAGTGATGGCACGGCCATCCTCCCTATAGAGTTTAGTGAAGGACTCAAGGTTATGTCCATAGGGTTCCTTCTTCAGAACAAGGACGACGCCGTCATCTGGAGAGGCCCTATGAAGATGAACGTTATCAAGCAGCTACTGACTGAAGTAAACTGGGGAGACCTGGATTATCTGATTATAGATTTTCCTCCGGGAACGGGGGACGAGCCCCTTTCGGTAGCTCAGCTTATACCGGGTATGGACGGAGCGGTGATTGTAACCACTCCTCAGAACCTGTCTCTTAACGATGTGAAAAAATGTATTAATTTCTGCAGGCAGCTTAATGTTCCTGTAGTGGGAGTTGTGGAGAATATGAGCGGCCTTGTGTGTCCCACCTGTAAAACGATAATTAACGTATTCAAGACGGGTGGGGGCGAAAAGATGGCCGATGAGATGGGGGTTCCGTTTCTGGGCAGAATTCCTATTGATCCGCAAATCGTTGAGGCCTCCGACAGCGGTACGCCCTTTACCTATCATTACAGCAAAACCGAGGCCGCGAAATCGTTTGTAGAGATGGTTGAGCCTCTTCTGCATATGAGCGACACGGGCGACACAACCGCGTCTGAGGCAAAAGCTGTTTCATCCGGAGAAAATGAGAATAAAAGCACGCATAAAATAGCCATACCGGTCGTGGAGGGACATCTTTCCGCACACTTCGGCCATTGCGATGAGTTTTCCATCTTTGATGTTGATCTTGGAAGCAAGGAAATTGTGGGGCGGGAAAAGGCTCCTTCTCCTCCTCATGAACCCGGCCTTCTTCCCCGGTGGCTTGGTGAGAAGGGCGTGGATGTAATAATAGCCGGAGGGATGGGAACACGGGCGCAACAGCTTTTTGCCGAAAGCGGTATCGCTGTCTGCGTGGGCGCGGCGTCCGATGATCCTGAGAAACTTATTCTGGCGTATATGGATGATACCCTTGAACTGGGATGTAATATCTGCGACCACTAATCACACTGTCTCAACAACAGTCCGGCGGGATTCCAGAAACCTGGGGTCCCGCCCTTTTTTTTGTAAACAGATTGCCGGACGGAACATTTTGTTTGTGCCGGGATATATCTGCGGCGTCTCACCGTCGGCTCTGTCACGTTGTTGAGGGTATGTCTTTTGATGATCGTGAGTGACGCACTATCGTCGGGATGTTTATGAGAAAAAGAGAATTCGCCGCCTTCACAAGAATCCAGAATACCGCCACAGGTAAAATAATAACCTGAATCAGAAAGATGCCGACGTAGAGAAAGGTGAGTGTGAGCAGATTCTCTACTATGGCTCCCATGTTGCTTACCGTTGTAACAAGGGCATTTTTAAGTTCTATCGATTTCTGCTTAAGAAACGAAGAGCTCTTGCTTATGGTACCCATAACACCATCACCTTCGGGAAGGGAATATTCCTTGAGTCTGTCAAGATCGGCTGTGCCCAATGCGAGTTCTTCCCGTGCGTCCGATATCTGATTCGCGAAGAAATGTTTATAAATAGACTCGTTTGCAACAGATGATACCGGAAGACAAAAGCGGGTGATGAGAATAATCACAGAAAGGCGTATCATAAATTTCTGAAGAGCATGAATTCTCTCATTTGAGAACCACACCAATGCGGAGAGCAGAAGCAGCACTATCGAAAGTACGGGAGGAAAGAGCGTTACGCTCATTTCATAAATAAGTTTTTGAATACCCAGTGAGGCAATCGCGGTGACGAGAACATCAGAGAGCCGCTCAGTCATGTCGTCGATCGGATCGAGGGCCTGTCCGACAGCCAGTGAGATGCCGACTCCTGCAGGTTCCAATTGGAGATTTGAATCTTTTATGACGGAAACCGAGGCATTGATAACCCTGCATGTCGCGTACGCGATGCCGGCTTTACTTATTGCCTCTCTAAAATAGATGTCGGCTGTCTTGTCGAGAACCGGGAACCTGAGCCCCGAGGAAAAAAGCAGGAACAGAGCTACAGCAATACCAATGAAGGATTTTATTATTTTCTCTTTCATTGTCGGTATGCCCACAGTGAGAATCGCCCGTTCTCCGGAAGGGGGAAGCAGCGAGGTGTTCTTGCGGCGTTTCATCGGTGCCTATTCTTTAAAAACCGCTCCCGTGCTGGCCGATGTAACCATCTTCGCGTATCTTCCGAGGTAGCCATGCTTTATTGCAGGTGGATGTGGAGCATGCACCTTTCTCCGTGCATCCATCTCCTTGTCGCTTATCTTCAGCTCAATGGTTTTGTTTGGTATATCGATTGCAATTCTATCACCCTCTCTGATGAGACCGATCGGTCCTCCTTCGGCGGCTTCGGGAGATATATGTCCTATGGCAGCCCCTCTGGTCCCACCGCTGAATCGTCCGTCTGTCAAAAGAGCAACTGACGTGTCGAGCCCCATGCCGGCGATCGCGGATGTGGGGGAGAGCATTTCCCGCATTCCGGGGCCCCCTTTGGGACCTTCATAACGTATGACCACAACGTCTCCGGGATTGATAGTGCCTTCCATAATGGCGTTCATTGCGTCTTCCTCGGAATCGAACACGCGGGCGGTCCCTTCATTCTTCATCATATCGGGAGCAACAGCCGACTGTTTGACCACGGCACCGTCGGGAGCAAGATTCCCCCTGAGTATAGCGATACCTCCTTCCCGGCTGTAGGGATCTTTCACGGAACGTATCACGTCCCTGTTCCTGACCGAGGCGGTTCTGATATTTTCTCCCACTGTTTTTCCCGTTACTGTCGGACATTCAAGATCGATAACACCCACTGTGCTGATCTCCTTCATAATACCCTGTATGCCGCCCGCCTCGTCAAGATCTTCGAGGTGATGGGGTCCCGCGGGACTCAGATGACACAGATTGGGTGTGCGGCTGCTTATATCGTTGAAGAGGTCAAGATCCAGTTCAATCCCCGCCTCATGAGCGACCGCCGGGATATGAAGAACGGTATTGGTGGAACAGCCGAGCGCCATATCAACGGCTATCGCATTCTTGAAGGCCTGGAGCGTCGCGATATCTCTCGGCCTGACATCCTTTTCTACCAGATCCATTACCCGCATCCCGGCCTGTTTGGCAAGGCGTACACGCGCCGCGGAGATTGAGGGTATCGTCCCGTTTCCCGGCAGGCCCAGTCCCAGGGCCTCGGTAACGCAGTTCATGGAGTTTGCGGTGAACATCCCGGAGCAGGAACCGCTTCCCGGGCATGCGCAATCCTCTAACGATTTGAGAGATTCCTCATTCATTTTACTGGACTTTACCTCGCCCACCCCTTCGAAAACACTTATCAGGTCAACAGGCTTTCCGTCTAATCTTCCGGCCATCATCGGCCCGCCGCTTATGACGATTGTGGGAATATTCAGGCGAAGGGCTGCCATGAGCATCCCGGGTACAATCTTGTCGCAGTTGGTTACCATGACAAGGCCGTCAAAGGGGTGTGCCGTTGACATAATCTCAATGGAATCGGCTATCAACTCCCTGCTCGCAAGTGAGTATTTCATCCCGATGTGCCCCATCGCTATGCCGTCACATACTCCAATCGTCGGAAACGTCACCGGTGTTCCGCCGGCCATTCGTATGCCCGCCTTGGCTGCCTCCGTAATGGTGTTGAGGTGAATATGCCCCGGAATAATCTCGTTTGCTGAATTTACGACCCCTATCATGGGTCTGGCAAGTTCTTCATCCGTATACCCCATGGCTTTATAAAGGGAGCGATGGGGCGCGCGCTCCAATCCCTTTTTCATCAGGTCACTTCTCATGCTATCACCTCTCTTGTAAAACGTTTGACAAGCGGCGGACAGGATATCTGATAACCTGGTATCTCACACTATATCCTGTAAAAATTAATTGTGATATTCTCTGCTTTCACGAGTACTGTGTGGCTCGATACTACTTCTTCCGCCGCTCCGGTCTCAGCTCGCGCAGGACCTCGCCGGCCTGCCACATCTCCATATTTTTGATCTCGTCCAGCTCTTCCTGAAGCTTTTCCCGGTAATCAGGGGCACTGTTTGCGTCAAGTACGATCTGTGTCTCTTTCCCGGATTTGACGCTTTCATACAATTCATCAAAGACGGGGGCAACGGCCTCGCGGAAACGTCCCTTCCAGTCGAGTGCCCCACGTTGTGCCGTCGTGCTGCAGTTTGCGTACATCCAGTCCATTCCGTTTTCTCCCACGAGACGGATAAGGCTTTGCGTCAGCTCTTCAACGGTTTCATTGAAGGCTTCGCTGGGGCTGTGGCCGTTCTTCCTGAGGCATTCATACTGGGCCTCCATGACGCCTGCCAGGCATCCCATGAGTACGCCGCGCTCACCGGTCAGATCACTGTAGACCTCGTTTTCGAAGGTCGTGGGGAAGAGGTACCCCGAACCGACGGCGATGCCGATAGCGCAGGCCCTGTCATAGGCGCGTCCCGTATAATCCTGGAATACGGCGATACTGGAATTGATACCGCTTCCGTCAAGAAAGTTTCTTCGAACCGTCAGGCCTGATCCCTTGGGTGCAACCAGGATGACATCGATATTCTCCTGAGGGATTACGCCGGTTTGTTTCTTATATACGATGGAGAAACCATGCGAGAAATAGAGGGCTTTGCCTTCGGTCAGATATGGCTTGATTGAAGGCCACACTGCTGCCTGACCGGCGTCGGAAAGCAGCATCATGACGATTGTTCCCCTTTTCGCCGCTTCCTCGATCGGGAAGAGGGTCTCGCCGGGGACGAAGCCGTCGGCAATGGCCTTATCCCAGTATTCTTTCTCGCTTTCACGCTGACCAATGATAACCTTAAAGCCATTGTCCAGCATATTAAGTCCCTGTCCCGGACCCTGTACACCGTACCCCAGGATAGCTATTGTTTCGTCCTTCAGTACCTCGCGGGCTTTCTCCAGGGTAAATTCGTTAACGGTGATAACATCTTCAACAACTCCTCCAATTTCCAGTTTTGACATCGTTATGCTCCTTTTTATGATAAAGTTACTATTCCTGATCTGCTCACATCATCTATACCAATAGCATCAAACCTGGTCAAGGCCAGATCGACTTCTTCCTTGTTTCCTGTTATCTCGACAACACAATGATCAGGCTTCTTTACAGCTATTCTGCATTTCAATTCCTCGACAAGCTTTGTAATTTCGTTCAGGGTGCCTTCATGAAGGGTTATCCTCACCAGTGCCATTTCTCTCTGAGCGTGCTTGCTTTCCCTCGCACGTGAAACGGTGATGACATCCACGAGCTTTTTGAGCTGTTTCTGAATCTGGGTAACTGTCGCAGTATTTCCGACTGTCACGATTATTATCTTTGTAAGCTCAGGGTTCATTGTTACGTTGGCGCTGATACTTTCGATATTATATCCGCGTCCGCTGAATATCCCGGCGATTCTGGCAAGGACATCAGGTTTATTGTTCACCAGAATTGAGATCGTATGATTTCTTATATCCATATATCCATCTCCTTAACTGTTTTGTACTGCTTATTTAAGGCTTATATTCTTCAGTGAAGAGCCCGGTGCGACCATGGGGAAAACTCCCTCTTCCGGATCGACCGCAAAATCCATTATAACGGGGCCGGGTGTTTCCAGCCCTTTCTTAAGCATGGATTCCACCTCGGCAGGGTCACTGGTTCTCAGCCCGACAGCCCCGTATGCTTCGGCCAGTTTTACGAAATCGGGCACCTGGGTAAGTTTTGTGTGTGAATAACGCTTTTCATAGAACAGTTCCTGCCATTGGCGCACCATTCCCAGGTATCCGTTATTGAGAATCACGATTTTAACAGGGAGATTATAGTTAACAGCCGTGGCCAGCTCCTGTATATTCATCTGGATACTGCCGTCCCCGGCGACATCGACAACGGTTCTGTCCGGGAATGCGACCTGGGCGCCTATTGCGGCGGGGAAACCATACCCCATCGTGCCCAGTCCCCCTGAGGTGAGAAAGTTGTTCGGATGATCAAGATGGTAATAATGGGCGGCCCACATCTGATTCTGTCCGACCTCCGTGGCCACAATGGCATTACCACCGGTCAGCCGGTGCAATGTTTCTATGACGCTCTGGGGTTTTATCAGATCGCTCTTTTCATAGCTCAGGGGCGCCTCGGATTTCCAGCTGGCTATCTGATCGAGCCATTCTTTTCTGTCTTCGTCCGCAACGGTGTAGTCGCCCTCTTCTATCAGACGGTTTAGCGATTGAATGGCGGGCCGGCAGTCGCCGACTATCGGCACATGAGCGGGCACAACCTTGTTGATGGAGGCCGCGTCGATATCGATCTGGATAATGTTCGCATGCGAGGCAAACTCCGACAGCTTTCCGGTGATCCGGTCTGAAAAACGTACGCCGCAGGCTATAAGAAGATCGCAGTTGCAGATTGCCATGTTTGCGTAAAAGGTTCCGTGCATTCCCAGTATGCCGAGCCACAGCGGATCACTTCCCGGAAAACCGCCTATGCCCATAAGGGTGCCGGCGACGGGGATGCGCAGTTTTTTTGCAAACAGATTCAGATCTTCGGAAGCTTTACCGAGAATGACGCCCCCTCCGGTGAGGATGAGTGGTCTTTTCGCCTGTTTTATGAGCTCCACCGCCTGCTGTAACTGATCGGGATCCGGAAGGAGGGGCTTGTCCTCTTCCTGCCTGGGAGCACTGTCCTCCGACACTTCGGTCCGCGCCTGCATAACATTTTTCGGTAAATCGACCAGGACGGGTCCGGGACGTCCCGACCGTGCTATATGAAAGGCGTCCCTGATTGTTCCGGCGAGATCTTCGACGCGTCTGACCAGAAAATTATGTTTGGTACAGGGCCTGGTTATCCCGGTTATGTCGGCTTCCTGGAAAGCATCGGTGCCAATCTGTGATGTGGGAACCTGGCCGGTGAATATCACCATGGGAACAGAGTCCATATATGCGGTTGCTATTCCGGTAACCGTATTCGTGGCACCCGGTCCCGATGTTACAAGACATACACCAACTTTGCCTGATGCCCTGGCATACCCGTCGGCTGCGTGGGCCGCACCCTGTTCATGCCGAACCAGAATATGGTTAATGCGCGTCTTATAGATTTCATCATATATATCGAGTACTGCCCCGCCGGGATAACCGAAGATGGTGTCAACGCCTTCTTCCACCAGCGTCTTCATAAGAATACGTGATCCTGTCAGTTCCACTCTACTCCCTCCTGTTTCTATTTGATTCGTTCCCTATAACAAAAAAACCGTTGCCGGTACCGGCAACGGTATTGATGCTGAACGTATGTGAAAAAATCAAACCATTGCCCCCCCTCCATATGCAACGGAGGTAATTATAAGTACCCCTATAATTACGATTACTGCCTGGATGTGTCGTGTTTTGATCTTTTCCATAGTTTTCACTTGCAGAAGCTTATATACCAGGTAAAACCAACTGTCAAGGAAAGTTATCGTTTCTGTGCGGGTTTTATTTCTTCACGGAATTGTTGAAAAGGCCACCCTGTTTCTTTCTGTCTCTCAGTTCGGCAAGCTTTCCCTTGTTCCAGCTCGAAACCCCGGAAAAATATCCCGCGACCTTTGTGATTCCCTCCACGTTCTTTGATCCGCAATAAGGGCACGTATCCCCGATCCCTCTCGATGTGCTTTTGCAATCCATGCAGGTGGTAAATTCGGGGGAGAATATAACCTGCCGGTTTTGTGTTTCCCTGAATATTCGTGTGATGAATCTGGACAGAGTCCCTTTGTCAGGCTCGGTATCGCCCAGCCATATGCAGGTTGCCGCGTTTCCCTCGATAAGCGGATGAAATTCACCCTCGATCGCCGCTCTCTCGAATGAATCGGTGGGCGATGAAATCGCGAGAAGTGTTGAATTTGTATAGTATATCGACCCCTTCGCTATGTCGCCTCTTACAAAGTGTCCCGCTGTCGGGGAGAAGTGTTTAAGGTCCAGCCGCGCCAGCCGGTACGGCATACTCTCCGCGGGAGACTGTTCCAGGATAAACCGTATTCCATGCTTTTCTGTTAAACGATCTGCAACCTCTTTCATGTACGCGACAATATTACGGCCACATTCGCCGGCGGCCTTCGATTCGTGAAGCTGCCGGCCTGTATGCACCCAGACCAGTTCATTAAGGCCGATCATTCCCATAAGGTATGTGCACCGGTTCATCCTCAGATAGGGGGTATGATCACAGTCCATTGCAAGCAGCGAAAGGGGGCCTTCATTACCATGCGACAGCAGTTTTTCGATAAAGGCCCGCTTCTGAAGATGCGCTTTCGCAGCAAGCTCCATGACCTCGGAAATCATGGAGAACAGCTTCCTGTCGTCTCCGCCGGCCTTATATCCGAGACGCGGAAGATTGATCGACACATTTTGAACGGCAAAATACCGCATCTTCCAGGGTTCGGCGGCATCAGCGTTATTTTCCCGGCGATTCATATCCAGGTTACAGCATTCAGAGAGATTGACCGTGTTATCCCTGTCGAAAATAAAATGCGTATTTCCCTTTTCCGCAGCCACGGTACAGGCCAGGTCAAGAAAATCTTCGTGCCCGTGTGTCTCAAAGAAATGGTCCGTAAGATGCAGGTACGGCCGGGGGAAAACGAAGGGGCGTCCCGCGTCATCTCCCTTCCTGAAGACTTCGAATATCGCGCTGATAAACCGCCGGGCCTCTCTCTCATACTCTTTGTAGCGTTTGCCGGTATATACTCCGCCCGGTCCGATGGCGGGAACATCCTCGAAATGTCCTGGAACATCCCAATAGAGATGTATGTCCGTAAATATTGTCTGTCCTCCCCTGCCGACTGCCTGCTGTGCGAACTCGTATATAAGCCTCTGCGCGAGTTGCGTTATTTCTTCATCCTCCAAACCCTCCAGGTACGGGGCAAAGAAGAGGTTGACGGCGTCCCACCCGACGGCCCCCGCAAAATTTCCCTGGAGAGCGGCGGCAAATCGTACCATGTGTGATAACAGGACTTCCGCGTGCCGGGCCGGCCCTGCCACCGCGAGTGAATTAGGAAGGTTCAATCCGAATTTCTTTATATATTCAAGAGACTGAAAACAGCAATACGGCCTGTCTATATACCCCATGTTATGAACATGTATATCTCCCGTCATGTGGGCATACCCGACGTCCTCGGAAAAAAGGGTAAGGATGGCGTATTCTCTTTTTACTCCCTGGGCCAGGGTAAGGTTTGTGCCTTCCGGACTGTGCGGAATATTGGCGTTTTCCTTGTTGCGATACAGCATGAGTTGTCCCACGTCATAGAGGGGGAACCCGAGGCGGGCATGCAATTTCGTCGCTTTCTTCATGCCCCTTTCGATGAGTTTGGCGTCCACCAGTTCCCGTATCAGCGAGGCGGTAAGAATATCGATTCCCGATGAGGCTATCTGACCTTCAACATCCCTGCTTATCTCCTCAGCCGTATCAGGATCTACCTCAGCCTCGCGAATCAGGGCATCCACTATCTTTCGCCTGTTCCAATCGTTTATATCTTCTCCCGACGTCCTGACAAAGAGCGTCAGATCGGTTGTTTCCTTTTTTGTCATGGTTACTCTTTCTGCGGTTGTTTCTTCTTGAACGTTTCTGTGTCTAATAGCTATTCTGTTTATGTGAATTTTGCAAGCTTTCCATACGTGAAAGAAAAAAATCTTTATTCAATACGTATGCCATCTGCAGGGCGCTCTATGAAAAGATACGTTCGAACGGACAAAAAATCTTTACTTAAACGATACAATTTACTATCCTTCCCCCGTGTGCGGCGCGTATCGGACAAGAATCTGAATGATTTAGAAGGGACAACAAAGAATCGGAGACGTATGAGAGAGGCAATCGCATTTGACAATGAAAAATATCTTCAAGAGCAGACAGCGGCCATTTTGGGCAGAGTCGAAAAATTCGGCAATAAATTGTACCTTGAATTTGGAGGAAAGCTTTTTTACGATTATCATGCTGCACGGGTTTTACCGGGATATGACCCGAATGTAAAAGCAAGACTGTTACGGCGACTTAGTGACAAAGCGGGGATTCTTCTCTGTATTTATGCGGGTGATATCGAAAGAAAGAAGATACGGGCGGATTTCGGAATCACCTATGATTCCGACGCGATGAGATTAATAGACGAGCTGAGAAACTGGGAGCTCGACATCGTGGGCGTCATTATAACGCGGTTTGAAAATCAACCCTCGGCCATACAGTTCAAGAATAAACTCGAACGTCGGGGAGTGAAGGTATACACCCATAGTTACACAAAGGGATATCCCACCGAGGTAGACATTATCGTAAGTGATGAGGGCTATGGCGCAAATGCCTATGTCGAAACGGAAAAGCCTCTCGTTATCGTTACAGGTCCGGGTCCCGGAAGCGGCAAGCTGGCTACATGTCTTTCCCAATTGTATCATGATTATAAAAGGGGTATTCACGCGGGATATGCCAAGTTTGAGACATTCCCCATATGGAACATACCACTGACCCACCCGGTAAATATCGCGTACGAGGCTGCAACAGCGGACATCAGGGATTTTAATCTGATCGATCCCTTTCACCTCGAATGCTATGATCTCAAGGCGGTAAATTATAATCGTGATGTGGAGGCATTCCCTGTTCTGAAAAGGATACTCGAGAAGATAACCGATGAAGGCTCTTTTTATCAATCTCCCACTGATATGGGAGTAAATCGCTGTGGCTTCGCGATAATAGATGATGAGCTGACACGCGAGGCCGCAAAACAGGAAGTTATCAGGCGTTACTTCAGATATAAGTGTGAATACGCAATGGGATTTACAGACAGGGAAACAGTTCAGCGAGTGGAACTCTTTATCAAAGATTTCCAGCTCGAACCTGAACATAGAAACGTCGTAAAACCTGCCCGTGAAGCCGCCGGCGAGGCATGCGAAAGAGACAAGGGAAACGAAGGAATCTATTGCGGGGCTGCCATAGAGCTGAAATGCGGGACTATTATCACAGGTAATAATTCACCGCTTATGCATGCCGCATCCAGTCTCGTCATACACGCTATCAAGCATCTGGCAGGAATTCCCGAAAAGATAAAGCTGCTACCCCGGAACATAACCGATTCGGTGAGGGGCCTGAAAACGGAAATTCTTGACGAAAAATCGGTCAGTCTGGATCTCAATGAAACGCTCATTGCTCTGGGAATAAGTGCAACGACAAACCCTGCCGCCCAGCTTGCTATAGAGAAACTGAAGGATCTTGAGAGCTGTGAGGTTCACATAACTCACATTCCTACACCTGGCGATGAGGCAGGTCTGAGACGAATAGGGGTCAATCTTACCAGCGACCCTAATTTCTCCACAAAGAATCTTTTTATTGTCTGATCACGGCAGGAGATCGGGAAAGAGCGAAACATTTGAACAGTACACCATACATGTGAGGGAACACCGTACAATATCAATGTACCGACTATAGTATCACGATAATCAAGAGGGTGAATAAAACACTATGAAGCAACTTAAAGCTGTTACAGGTATCCTGACGTATATCTGCATTCTTTCGTTCGGTTCGGGGCTGGGAATTCTTCTGCTCCATAATCATGGCGATGTCTTTTCCCGGTGTGTTGTCTTTGTGACCCTTTTCGGGACACCTTTTTTTGTTTCGGGGATTCGGAATCAAATACGCAGGGATGTCTTTATCCAGGATCTCATTATTGGCGCCACGGCTGTTTTCTTTTCCGCTGGAGTACTTTTGCTGAGTTCATACGAAGCCATGGCGACGGTTGCTTCGTTATCCATATTTATAACCCTCATTCTAAAATTACTCAGGAATCGGGATTACGTCTGATATGTACGATATGCCCCGCTCGTTACCCGGCTGAAGCGAGTGAAATGCAGATTGAGATGCACCGTATTCTTCCGACACGATGAAAAAAGACAATACCGTTCGATATCCAATCCCCATACGTGAGTGGTCTGAAGATGACCGACCCCGGGAGAAACTGCTCAAATACGGGGAACGCGCCCTCAGTAATGCGGAACTTCTGGCCATCCTGATCAGGACAGGAACCCCCGGCAGGAGCGCTGTTGATATCGGCAGGGAACTGCTGCACAGGTTCGAATCACTCCGTGCGATGAGCAGTGTCGATATCTCCGAATTCAGGAAGATTAACGGCTTGAAAAACGCGAAGATCGCGCAGATCAAAGCCGCCATCGAGTTGGGCAGGCGGATGCTCAGCGAGGAGAAGAAACTCGAGGATCCTGTCAGGCATTCTTCCGATGTGGCACATCTGCTGATGCCGCTGATGAGAGATTTAAAAAAAGAACGCTTTGTCCTTTTATTGCTCGATGGAAGAAACGCAGTGTCGGACACAATAGATATTGATTACGGTACGGTAGACAGGGCAAACCCGTATATCCGCGATATCATTCAAACGGCTATCCGGCACAACGCGCCGTCGATCATCGTCGCCCATAATCACCCATCAGGTGCTACGGCCCCCAGCGAAAACGACAAGGCATTCACAAAAAGCCTGATGATGGCCGCGAAGGCGACAGGCATCAATTTTTTCGATCATATCATTATCGGAAATGACAGCTATTTCAGCTTCGCGGATAAGGGATTTATCGGAGAGTACGAAACAAGGGCGATCAGAGAGCTGTGAGAATTTCGCAAAACAGCAAGAATTTGAAATTGTCCTTATCCCCCGGTGATATCGATCTATACGATTCCACCTCTTTCATCTTAAAACTGAAAGCCTTTTTCATGAAACAGCCTCAAACAGACATCCGCAACGGTGGTGTCGTATACTATTCCTTTGTGCCTCTTAATTTCATCAAGTGCCGCGTCCAGACCCCTGGCGGGACGGTACGGACGGTGAGAGGACATGGCTTCAACAACATCGGCAACGGCAATTATGCGGGCCTCCAGTAAAATGTCACTCCCTTTCAGCCCCCTGGGATAGCCGGATCCATCCATTCGCTCATGGTGCTGATAGACAATCTCCGCTAACGGCCAGGGCGATTCAATATTCTTGAGTATCTCATATCCCTGTAAGGCATGTTCTCTGGCGAGAGCCAGTTCGTTTTCTGTCAGCTTGGTCGGTTTAGAGAGTATTTCAGAGGGGAGGGACAGCTTGCCGATATCATGGATGGATGCCGCCATATGGATTCCCTCGATCTGTCCTTCTGACAAGTCCATCTCCGTGGCAATGGCACGGGAAAGATTCGCGACCCGGGCCTGGTGACCGGCGGTATAGGGGTCCCTTACTTCCAATGCGGACATCATGACCTGGATGGTCGTCCCGACGGCATTCCTGAGACTGCTCAGGGTGTGTTGAAGCTCTTCCTCCGCCTGCTTGCGGGCGGTGATGTCACGGGACACGCCCAGAATGTTCACCGGCTGCTTATTTGCATCTCTGATAAGCGAAAAGCGTACATCTGTCCACACCGTCGTTCTGTCTTTTCGTATCGTTTCCAGATCAAGCGTTCGGGATATGTCAATATGACCCGGTCTGGACCTTTCCAGGTCAACAACATCGGCTAACGTCATCATGGCCAGTTCCCTTGATGCGGAGGTTATCATCTCGAGAGGATCTTGTTTCAGTGCCTCTTCCGGTTCGTATCCAGTCAGGGTCTTCATGGATGGGCTGATATAGGTGAACTTCATATCCATATCGAGGGTGAAGATTACATCGTTTACATTGTCGGCCAGAAGGCGATATTTGGTTTCGCTTTCCTCCAATGCCCTCTGACTGTTCTTGCGATCGGTAATGTCATGGGTAACGCTGAGAATATGGGGCACCCCCTCAAGCTCAATTAGGGAGGCCGACATCAGCCCGTCTCGGATATCTCCCCCCTTCGTCTTTAATAAGACCTCAAGGTTATGTACCTCTCCGTCTCTCTCCAGCCCGGCTACCAGACGCTCTCTATCCCTGATATCGTTCCATATGGTGCATTCTGTTAACCCCTTTCCGATAATATCCTCTTTGGTGTATCCCCACGTGTTGGTGAATCCCGAATTGATATCTATGCACTTGCAGTCTTCCAGACGGCGGATGCTTACGGAATCCGGGATGGTCTGAAAAGCCTTGCGGAACTTTTCTTCACTTTTGGCAACCGCTTCTTCCGCCCGCTTCAGGTTTGTTATGTCGGTTACAAACGCGAAGGAGCCGGTTGGATTCCCGTCGGTGTTGGTTAAAGACGTTGCGGTGATAACCACCGGAACTTTTGTTCCATCCTTTTTTGTTAATACTATTTCATAGTTCCTGTGCCGGGTCTCCCTGATGTGCGAAATTTGTTCTGTAAAAATCATACGATTTTCGTCATCAACAAAATCGAAAGGGGTTTTCCCGATCATTTCATCTCTGGTGTAACCGAGCATATCGCACAGTGATTGATTGAAATCTACGGTTATCTTTTCAGGATCGATGAACCAGAACCCTTCGGAGGTGGCTTCTACAAGCGTGCGATGTCTCTCTTCGCTCTTGCGCAGTTCCTCATTGGATCGTTTGAGATCCGAAATATCGGTAACCGTCACGATCTGTCCCCTGGACGGGTCTGCCGGGTCTAGGTGACATGCCCTGAGGATGCAATCCACTGGTGTCCCATCCTTGTTAACACACGTTGCCTCTGCATATGATATCTCCGATGTATCTTTTTCTGTATAGAGTTTACGACCCACACGCTCATACTCTTCTTGGTCCGGATAGAAAATCCTGGCGCTTTCCCCCGTAAGGGAGCCCCTCTCATACCCCGCCATCTCATACATGGCGGAGTTGGCCCAGTCCAGCTTCCTGTCGACAACCAGGCAGACTCCAACAGGCGATGCCTCGAGAATCGCCCGTAATCGTCTGTCGTCCTCGACCAGCTTTTCCTCCATTTGTCTGCGTTGAGTTATATCCCTTACCGCGGTGACCCGTAACGCTTCATTCCGAAACTCCACATTCCGTGATTCCAGTTCGACCGGAAAGATGGTCCCATCCTTTTTTCTCCCCAGTACTTCATAAGGGACAGTGCTCTTTTTGGTCATGTTGTCGGTTATTGTTGCATGGTATTCCTCTAGTACGGCCAGTTTGATTATGTTACTGCCGATCAACTCTTCCCGTGTATATCCGATCAGGTTTGCAAGGGAATCGTTTATATCGATTACTGTTCCCCCTTTGTGTAGCAATATTCCCTCAAACGTAAGGTTTGAAAGCCGTGAAAACCGCTTCTCGCTTTCGAGCACCCTCTTTTTTATCGCAGAGGTATACAGCGCGATCTCTATCGTGGTTTTCAGCTCCATATCTTCAAATGGTCTGAACAGGATGCCGCAGGGCTCCGAGCGCATGATATCTTCCAGATGTGTATCGTTGATATCCGAGATGATGTATCCGACGGGAACCTCGATAGCGTTGCGAATCCGGCGGATAACCTCCACCCCCCCTGTTTCTCTCTTAAAGTGGGGATTTATGAGGACGAGGTCCGGTTGATATTCTTTCGCTTTTCTGACCGCATCTTCGCCTGAATACGCTATGGCGGGCACATGGTATCCCATCGATATCAGCCTGTTTTGTGTATCCAGGGCGAAGTCTTTTTCGTTTTCAACGATCAGTATTTTCTTTTTCGTGTTTACTGACATATCTCTTTCTGGAATCTGTTTCGGATAAATTATGCTTCCGAAAATTATACCGTATTTAAGGTTTTGCTATAAACAAACAAACGCCATTCGGTAGTTACTCCGAATGGCGTTATCATGAAAGACATCATCTTCCGGGCTGTCATGATCGTACGCTTTTAAATCCGTGTTTTTGCGTCGCTACCTTTGAGTGATTCTACTTATCTTCACATACCCAATGTTAACACTAAACTGCCTGAATGTCAAGATTAACCGGTGTCTCCGTTCGGTATGACGGGGAGTGGAATTTGTCAAAAACCGTCACGCTCAACATGGTGGAACACCATCTCCACGGAAAAAGTTGCGAATGATTTTTGATTGCTGACAATCTGTTTATTTTTATCTTCCCGCTGATTCAGTTCGATCTTTTCTCATCCTGTTCAATGCATGTGAATCTGTCCCCGGTTTTCATTCCGAGGGGGGGGGAAGAACAATTACTTTGGCTGCCATGAGGTTCCATCGGATTTGAACGCATGGAGAGCGAAATACGGGTCCGTTTCAAGTCGACATCGATCACCCTCACCTCTACTTTCTGATGCACCCGTGCAACATCGTGGGGGGTACGGACGAATTTGTCGGCGAGAGCGCTTATGTGCACGAGTCCGTCCTGATGGACCCCGATATCCACAAAGGCGCCGAACTCTGTCACGTTCGTTACAATACCGGACAGCTTCATTCCTACCTCCAGATCCTCTATGTTGTTGATACCCTCTGTGAAGGTAAACAGTTCAAATGTATCACGCGGGTCACGTCCCGGTTTTGCGAGTTCACTCATAATATCCTCAAGAGTCGGCATGCCGATAGTGTCGCTTACGTAATTTTCCAGCAGTATCTTCCTCCGCAGATCGGGACTGGCCATCAAGTCCGGGATGCTGCACCCGAGATCGCCCGCCATCGCTTCAACAACGGGGTAACTCTCGGGATGAACCGCCGAGGCGTCAAGGGGATTGTCTCCTCCGTTTATTCTCAGGAAACCGACTGCCTGTTCAAAGGTTTTTTCCCCTATCCCCGGGATCTTCATCAGTTCGGCGCGCGAGGAAAATGCCCCCTTTTCATTACGGATATCTATGATGTTGCCTGCCAGCTTTTCTGAGAGACCCGACACATAGCTCAGCAGTTGTTTGCTCGCGGTGTTTATGTCGACGCCAACCATATTAACACAACTTGTCACAACATCATCCAATGTTTTCTTCAGGGCCTTCTGGTCCACGTCGTGCTGATACTGTCCGACACCGATGGCCTTGGGGTCGATCTTTACCAACTCTGCCAGGGGATCCATAAGGCGTCTCCCGATTGATATCGCGCCACGGACGGTGAGATCGTGATCGGGGAATTCCTCGCGTGCAATCCGGGAAGCGGAATATACCGACGCGCCGTTTTCGCTTACCATAACCACAGCGACTTCTCTTCCGAAATCTATGTTTCTGCAGAACGCTTCCGTTTCACGCCCGCCCGTGCCGTTGCCGATGGCGACGGCTTCGACATAGAAGTCTTTCACCACCCTCTTCAATGTCTCCTCCGATTTCTTTACATCGCTGAGTGGCTTAAGCGGAAAGATCGTATCGTTATGGAGAAGCTTTCCCTGTGGATCGAGACATACAACCTTGCATCCCGTACGCAAACCGGGATCAATGGCGAGGACTCGTTTCTGTCCCAGAGGAGAGGCGAGAAGCAGATTCCTTACATTCTCCGCGAACACCCTGATTGCTTCTCCGTCCGCCCTCTTTTTGCTCTCGAGGCGGGTTTCTGTTTCCATGGAGGGTGAGAGAAGGCGTTTATAACTGTCTCTCACCGCGAGACGGACCTCCTGCGAAGCGGGATTATCACCCGTGATAAAATGCCGTTCCAGGATATGGATGGTTTTTTCTTCATCCGGGAACACCCGGAAGAGAAGGAATCCCTTATCCGCACCGCGGCGGATAGCCAGGACGCGATGAGATGGGGCGGTGGCAACCGGCTCTTGCCAGTCAAAATAGTCCCTGAATTTTGCGCCCTCTTCTTCTTTGTTCTTTGCAACCCTTGAATGTATGACGGCTTTTTTAGCGAAAAGTTCCCGCAGGGCGTTCCTGACTCCAGTGTTTTCGTTTATCCATTCGGCTATGATATCACGAGCGCCGGCCAGGGCGTCTTCAGGTGTTTCCACGCCTTTTGCGGTATCGACAAATGAGAGTGCCTCAGCTTTCAGGTCGATGTCACCCTGTTTGAATATCGTTGCCGCAAGCGGTTCAAGGCCCCGTTCCCGCGCAATCATTCCACGGGTGCGTCGTTTTGGTCTGAAGGGAAGATAGAGATCTTCGAGGGCGGCCAGGGTGCCGGCGGACAGGACCCTTTCCTGCAACTCGTCGGTAAGCGTGCCCTGTTCCGTGAGCGATTTGAGGACAGCCTCTCGTCGTTTGTCAAGCGTAGCGAGCTGATCAGCCCTGTCCCGGATGGATATGATATGTACCTCGTCAATTCCGCCGGTTGCCTCTTTGCGGTAACGGGCGACAAACGGAACGGTTGCCCCTTCTTCCAGAAGCCGTAAGACGGCATGCACCTGCTTTTCCGTCAATTTCAATTCCTGTGCAATTGTGGCAATGGTATTTCTGGTCATGTATACAAGGATATCCTATTCATAGAAATGTAGTTGTGTAATGGGCTTGACAACAGTGGAAGAATATTCGGAGGTAACAGAAGATATGAGTGTCATGCCGGTGTTCCGGAATTGTTTCGGGGGAGTCATCGTTAGCTGAAAGGCATAACATACCGGTACATCAGCCAGAAGTGTGAAAAGGTTCCCATCATGACGAAGACATGGAAAATTTCATGAAATCCGATTACGCGGGGCCAGGGGTCAGGTTTCTTTATCGCATATATCACGGCGCCTGTCGTATAAAAAAAGCCGCCGATAAACATCCATGTTATTCCGCCGATATTGAGGGCGTTCACCAACGGCCATATGGCAACAATAGCTATCCATCCGGTCGTGATGTAGATAAGGGTGTAGAGCCACCGTGGTGCATTGAGCCAGAAAATCTTCAGGAGTATCCCGATTGCGGTAATGCCCCATATTACTCCGAACAGGCTCCATCCCCAGGCGCCCCTCAGGGGGATAAGGCATATGGGCGTGTATGTGGCCGCAATCAGTATAAATATCATCATGTGATCGATTGTCCGCAGACGCAACGTAATCTTTTCCGAGACGGGCAGCCAGTGATACAGTGTGCTCGCCGTATAGAGCAGGATCATTCCCGCTCCAAAGATGCAGAAGGCGACGATATGCATCGGCTTGACAGGATGTGTAGAGCCCCATATCAGGAATATCATCCCTATGACGGCAAGGATAACGCCTATACAGTGCGTAAGTCCGCTGACCGGATCTTTTAGTTTCATATTGGTACCCCCTATCATGCCGCTTGCAAAAACTTCCCTAAAATGGGAGGATGGCATGCCGAATTGCCGGTGTGCCGACCCGGGGTTCGCGGATTGAACCCCGGGTCGGCGGATGCGCAATACTATTTCATCTTTATATATATTGTCAATTATAAATTATTCCTTCGGACGAAGGCTGACGCATGAACAGATTATCAGTGCCGACGGCAGTCATCTTTGCCGTGATATTTTTCATTCTTTCGGGGGCATGCCGTCACGAAAGCGGATCCGATTTCATTGACGACAACGGCAACGTGCTGACCGTCCACGAGAAAGGGCACATAGTTCTCCTCTGTGAAAAACTTCTCACGGATCTTGATATTCATATAAAAGTGGTTACATTGAGGGAAAGCCCACCTGATATCAACCGGAGGGCCGTTGATATCTTCGCCGATTACAAACTGGGAGAAAAAACCCGCGGCGCGAGGGGTATCCTCTTCCTTGTCGACCCGGAAGGAAAGCAGGTGCGACTGGAGATTGGATGTGACCTGGAACCCGTATTCACCGATGGATTTACGGGATATATTGAACGCGGTCAGATGGGTCCCTTCTTTCGAAGCGGCAGGGTCGGGGCGGGGATAGAAGCGACCATCGAACTTCTGGTCGGGAGGGCGATCGCTGCGGCCGGTATCCAGGATGCAGGATTGAAGCCGGACGATTCTTCTGAAGAGAATCATTACTCAGGAGGAGGGGGCGCTGTTGCCGGGGTTGAAATAGGATCGGGTAGCCCGGAGAAACGTGCGGCATCTTCTCCGGAGAAGTACTCGGCACAGCCTTCTCCCGGTATGGCATTGAGAACGTATATGGAAGTCCTCGCACTGCATGTCAATGATCCGAACCTCGGGCTATATACGCCGGAGACCCGCGCATTTTTCAGGGAATGGATCGTAACAGACGCGCAGCAGGACAATTCCCTGCGAGGGCTTGAACGGGTGGCAGGTCGTGGTATCCTGTCCCTGCAGGGGGATCGTGCGGTCATACGGTTTCCCGTGGATGACCGTAACGCTCCGCCCTATTTTTTTCGGAAAGACAGCCGCGGGTGGATGATCGATTTTATCACGATGAATCGGGCAATACGCTTTAACCATAAGAATCAGTGGTTTTTCCACAATACGGATCACGATTTTATGTTCGGTTTTGAGGGCCTGATATTTGATACAAATGGGTTCCCGCATGAAAAGCATTAGAAGACAAGGGAGCAACGTATGAAAAAACTTGCATTGTTTTCGTGTTGTTATAGAAGGAGCGACACAGTGCGGAAAACTCTGCCCAAACAGGAAAGGAAATAGAAGATGCGGATAGCACAGGGGAAACGGTTTTATATACTGGTTGTAATGATGGCATTGTTTGCCATGCAGGCGTGTAACAAGGAAGAAACGAAATATCCGGAAGGTACAATAGCGGTAATAAACGGAGCGGTAATCACTGAGAAAGAGCTTGACACGGAACTGTCCGTGATGAGCCAGCAGCTTGGTGACATAGATCAGTTGGATGACGAACAACTGTCTAAGATTAAAGAAGATCTCCTTGAGAATCTTGTTTCACGCAAGGTGCTGTATCAGGAGAGTCAGAGGAAGGGAATAGAGATAGACGACGCTGCCGTCAGCGAGCGCCTTGCGAGTATGAAAAAACAATTTCCGAATGAAGACGATTTTAAAAAGATGCTGGAAAAGATGAATCTTAATGAAGATATTTTGAAGTCGAAGCTGCGTGAGGGGATGTTCATTCAGGCGCTTATCGACAGGGAAGTGATAAGCGGCCTCACGATATCTGACAAGGACGCGAAGACATATTACGATGAAAATGCCGATCTTTTCAAACAGGGAGAGAAAATCGAGGCACGCCACATTCTCGTTAAGGTTGAAGAGGGGGCAGATGAATCCGTCAAGGCTAAAGCCCTTGAAAAGATCAAGAAGATACAGAAAGAGCTTACATCCGGTGAAGATTTCGCCGGGCTGGCCAAAAAGTATTCTGACTGTCCCAGTGGTGCCAGGGGTGGCGATCTCGGTTCCTTTGGACGGGGACAGATGGTAAAACCCTTTGAAGACGCGGTTTTTTCCATGAAGCAGGGGGAAATAAGCGATATAGTCGAGACCCAATTCGGTTATCACTTGATAAAAGCCGGGGAGAGAACACCCGAGGTGATAACCGGTTACGAGGATATAAAGGATAAGCTCATACAATACCTGAAACAGATGAAGACAGAGGAAGAGATAAAGAAATATATTGCAAAGCGTAAGGAACAGGCAAAAATTGAAAGATTTTTGCCTGAAGTAACACAGCAAGACCCGGCTGAATAAACGGATCCGAATGACGGGTGCCTGCGAGCGTACGGTGTATCCCGAATGTCATATTGGAGGACATGTTTGAGCTGAGATCCGACTCGTGAGGCATTGCCTGATGCCTCCACAATACAGGCAGGTTGTCGGATAGCTTCGGTGTTCGAATGGTAGTTGTATATCAGTCAAGAAAAACCGAGGAGTCTGGTCATTCCTCTGACTCCCCGGTTTTATTTGGTAGTCCCACGGGGAATCGAACCCCGGTTTCCGGCGTGAGAGGCCAGCGTCCTAACCGCTAGACGATGGGACCATAGTTGCGGAACAAAAATTCAAATTGTGGTAGCGGAACCAAGAATCCTGCGTCCTACCGCTGGATAGTTACCGGTTCAATCGCCTCGAACTTGGGGTAACTAGACAAATAATGCTGAAAAGTCAAGACTTATTTTGCTGTTGTTTCTTATGGTTCAATATCTTGAAGATTTAAGGTGTAATCTCAACCGGGAAAATAATTATATTGAAGGGTCTCTATTGTATTTTACATTATGATTTCTCGCTCGAAGGATAATAGAATTTCCTTGACATTAGCGTAAATTTGTAATTATCTTCCTTTTCTTTTTGAGCATATTCTTGGCAGGGTACGTTTTGCAGATCAACATCTCAAATATTCCGGAAGAGGGGTTGAATCTCCGATTATCCGAAAGCGGTGAGTGGTTCCATCGAGTACTGCCTACAGGCAATGATTCCGGTTTTCATGTTCAGACAATCGAAGTGAACTGTTTTGTGGAAAAGGTCTTGAAAACTGTATCAATCAAGGGAGATATCAAGGCCGGCATTGAACTTGAGTGTTGCAGATGCCTCGAGAAATTTGACTTTCCTGCAGAGATTGAATTCAAGTACGTTCTTTCGCCTTCTGATGAGTTGAAGGAGGAAGACCTGGAACTGACATATGAAGATCTGGAATACAATTATTACGATGGTGATGTAATAGACCTGAATCCAATCATAGTCGAACAGGTTGTACTGCAGGTTCCGGTTAAACCTCTTTGCAACGATCACTGCAAGGGGCTTTGTCCCGTCTGCGGGATAAATCTTAATATAGAAACATGTGATCATAAAACGCAGCAGATAAACAGTCCGTTCGCTGCGTTAAAAAATTTTAAGGCGAATAAGGAAAGGTAGTTATATTATGGCAAATCCAACCAATAGACATTCGAGAACACGAAGGAATAAGAGAAGAACTCACGATGCTCTTAAGGCTGTTGCCACTTCAGTATGCCCACAGTGCGGCGAGCCGAAGCTGCCCCACCGTGTATGCCCTCATTGCGGTTCCTACAAAGGGCGTGAAGTCATTTCCGTCGAATAGCGTCCCTCTGGAAATGACTGTTTTTTTACGATCCTTGCGACGGATTCGAATTCTAATTCTCACAATACTTTAATGTATTTCTATGGTTGCGACCCGTATTTTCTTTGATCCCGCAAAAGACCTTTCATTTCCGGAGATATGTAATACCAATCATCATTGAAGGGTTACACGTTGTTACTATGAAAACACCGGACGAAAGACCGTTGAACGGTAAAATAGCATTGGTGACCGGCAGTTCGAGGGGGATAGGAAAAGCGACAGCGGTGGCGCTTGCCCGCGAGGGGGCTTTCGTATTCATAAACTTTGTCCGTAACGAAAAAGCTGCCCGCGAGACACTGGATATTGTGAAGAGTGTCGGAGGCGGAGGGGATCTGCTGAGTTTTGATGTGTCGGATTTTGATGCCGTTCAGGACGCCGTAAAGGGTATAACGAACGAAAAAGAAAGAATCGACATCCTTGTAAACAATGCCGGGATAACGTTGAACAGCCTCTTTGTGCGAACAAATCCTGAAGAGTGGGATCATCTAATTGAGATAAATCTCAAAGGGGTTTTTAACTGCTGTCGGGCTGCAGCCCGACACATGATGAAACAGAGATGGGGAAGGATCGTCAATATGACCTCGGTGGTGGCGCTGTCCGGGAACGCTGGCCAGGTTTGTTATTCCGCATCTAAAGCGGGAATCGTGGGATTAACCAAATCTCTTGCCCGGGAGCTGGGGTCAAGGAACATATGTGTTAATGCGGTGGCGCCGGGATTCATTGAGACAGATATGACCGTATCCATGGGGGAAAAGAGCAGAGAGGAAGTGATAAGCCAGATACCGCTGGGAAGAACGGGAACGCCGGATAGCGTAGCAGATATTGTAGCGTTTCTGGTTTCCGAAAAGGGGGATTATATCACCGGACAAGTAATACACGTCAATGGTGGACTTTACATGTAACCTTGATTTGCAGGGACTTTCATGGGACACACATTGTGTGGTATGTACATTCAAATACAATCAGGAGGAAGCTAAATGGCTATTGATGTTGATAAGAAGGTTAAAGAGATTATCGTTGAACAACTGAACATAACGGAAGAGGAGTGTGTCTCTGACGCCGCATTTATAGATGACCTCGGGGCTGACTCACTTGATATAGTGGAACTGATTATGGCTATGGAAGACCATTTCGGTATGGATATATCCGATGATGATCTGGCCCAGATACGTATAGTCCAGGATATTGTTGATTACATCAAGGAGCGAACGCCATCGTCATGACGTCCAGAAGAAGGGTTGTAATAACAGGACTCGGCATTGTAAGCCCTCTGGGGAATTGCCTGAAGGATGCGTGGGCGGGAATATGTTCCGGAAGGTCCGGGGTTGCGGAGATTACCAGGTTTGATACAACCGGATTTAAAACGCAGATTGCGGGAGAATTAAAAAATTTCGATCCTTTGACCTTTGTAAACTTCAAAGAGCGCCGCAGGCTGGACGATTTTATCATATATGCCCTGGCGGCCTCGGAGATGGCGCTGAGCGATTCCGGTCTGATTATAGATGATAAAAACAGTGAGCGGGTGGGTGTTATATTGGGCTCGGCAATAGGGGGCCTGTCCACCATGGAGAAGGAGAAGGAAAACATACTGAAGCTGGGACCGAAGAAGATGTCTCCTTTCGCGATCCCGGCGGTCCTGGCAAATCTTGCTCCGGGACATGTTTCGATACGCTTTGGTGCAAAAGGACCTATAAATTGTGCCGTAACGGCATGTGCCGCGGGCAACAGTGCTATAAATGAAGCCTTCAGGAATATAGCCTTTGGTTACGCTGATGCTATGATAACGGGTGGCACGGAGGCGGCGGTTACACCCCTTTCAATAGCCGGGTTCAACGCCATGAGGGCTATATCGATCAGGAACGATGAACCGAAGAGGGCGAGCAGGCCATTCGACAGAGATAGGGATGGTTTTATCGTGAGTGAAGGATGCGGAATAATCATTCTGGAAGAACTGTCCTGTGCGCTTGAGAGAGGCGCGAGGATATACGCCGAGATAGCGGGAACGGGATCAACCAGCGATGCCTTTCACATGGCAGCGCCCCCTCCGGGACATGAAGGTGCCGTCAGATGCATGCGGCTTGCCCTGAAGGATTCCGGAATGGTACCGTCGGACATCGATTATATTAACGCGCACGGCACTTCCACGCCACTCAATGACATATATGAGAATGATGCGATAAAAGAGGTTTTCGGCGAACACAGCAGAGAAATGGCCATAAGTTCGACAAAATCGATGACGGGTCATATGCTGGGCGCCGCGGGCGGTGTTGAAGCCATCTTTTCTGCCAAGGCTATACAGGAGGAGATTGTGCCGCCGACGATAAATCTGGATAATCCGGACCCGAAATGCGATCTGAATTATATCCCGCATACAGCGCAAAGAAGAGAAATCAGGGCAGCCCTTTCCAATACATTCGGGTTTGGGGGTGTCAATTCGGTCATCGTGTTCAAGAAATTCGAAAATGAGGAGAATCCGTCTTGAATATTATTATAGGGAGCGATCATGCCGGTTTTCCTTTAAAGGAGGCACTCAGACAATCGTTCGAAGGAATGGTGGATGTCGGCACATACAGTGAAGATTCTGTCGATTATCCCGATTTTGCCGCCAAAGTGGCTCGTGAAATCTCTTCAGGAGAGTTTGAGCGAGGGATTTTAATCTGCGGTTCCGGCATCGGAATGTCGATAACCGCAAACAGATTTCCCGGTGTAAGGGCCGCCCTCTGTACCGATACGGATACGGCCCGCATGAGCAGAATGCATAACGATGCCAATGTTCTTGTCCTTGCCGGAAGACGCACGGATGCCGAAACAGCGGCCGCTATTGTAAATGTCTGGCTGAATACCGGATTTGAAGGCGGGCGTCACAGCAGACGACTGGAGAAGATAAAAAATATTGAGGGGGAAGGTAAATAATGTCCGTTTTGCGTGAGAAGGACCCTGAAATAGCCAAGGCTATACTTGATGAAACCAGACGACAATCAGGCAAGCTTGAGCTGATTGCCTCGGAGAATTTTGTAAGTGAGGCGGTGCTTGAAGCTCAGGGCTGTATAATGACGAACAAATACGCCGAGGGGTATCCCGGCAGAAGATACTATGGCGGGTGCGAATTTGTCGACGTAGCGGAGAACCTGGCAATAAAGCGCGCAAAAAAACTTTTCGGCGCCGAGCATGTTAATGTTCAGCCGCACTCGGGAAGCCAGGCCAATATGGCGGTCTACTTTGCAACGCTCCAGCCCGGTGACACTGTTCTGGGAATGAATCTCTCCCATGGCGGACATTTAACACATGGAAGTCCGGTTAATTTTTCGGGGAGACTCTACGACGTCGTTTCGTACGGTGTGGACAAAGAGACGGAGACCATCGATTTCAATGAAGTCGAAGATAAGGCAAAGAAACACAATCCCAAAATAATTGTTGTCGGTGCCAGCGCGTACCCAAGAACGATCGATTTTAATGCATTCAGGGAGATAGCGGATAAAACCGGAGCGGTTATCATGGCGGATATTGCCCATATTGCGGGACTTGTGGCAGCGGATCTGCATCCTTCTCCCGTCGGGGTTTGTGAATTTGTAACAACGACAACCCACAAAACCCTCAGGGGCCCGAGGGGCGGTATGATCATGTGCAAAGAAGAATTTGCCAAAGTATTAAACAGCCGCGTGTTTCCGGGCAGCCAGGGTGGTCCCCTGATGCATATCATCGCGGCCAAGGCGGTGGCATTCAAGGAGGCCCTCGAGCCGGCATTCAAAGAGTATCAGCTTCAGATTATAAAGAATGCCAAGGCTCTTGCGGAGGCCATGACGGACAAGGGACTTCGTCTCGTATCCGGTGGAACCGACAATCATCTCATCCTTATCGATCTTACCTCTAAAGGGGTTACCGGAAAAGACGCGGAAGCCGCTCTTGACAGGGCGGGAATCACAACGAATAAAAACGGTATCCCATTTGACACACAGAGCCCCATGGTTACAAGCGGTATACGGGTCGGAACAGCCGCCCTGACAACGAGGGGGATGAAGGAGGAGGAGATGAGGAAGATAGGACATCTCATAACCTGTGTTATTGATGACGTTACCAATGAAGACCATATAAAAGAGGTCAGAGAAGAAGTTGACTCCCTGTGTAAACGATTTCCACTCTATGCGGATCGGATGCAGCAGTAATGTTTGCCGGTAGAGCGCGCTGTTGTTGCGAGGAGAAGTAAAGGGTATAAGGAAGCGCAGAGTATGAAAAAACGAGCACCGAGCGGGCGTCCTTCGTGGGATCAGTATTTTATGGATATTGTCGACCTCGTATCGAGACGATCTACCTGTCTGAGACGAAAGGTCGGTGCTGTTCTGGTAAGGGATAAGCGGATGCTGGCAACAGGCTACAACGGTCCGCCCACAGGGATACGACACTGTATAGAAGTGGGTTGCCTGAGAGATAAACTGGGTATCCCGTCAGGTGAGCGTCATGAACTGTGTCGGGGACTTCATGCCGAGCAGAACGCTATTATCCAGGCCGCTCTTCATGGCGTGAGTACAAGAGACGCGAGGCTTTACTGTACCAATCATCCGTGCATCATATGTTCCAAGATGATCATCAATTCCGGGATATCCTCTGTTGTCTATAGGGATGAATATGACGATGATCTTGCCGAAGAGATGCTGAAAGAAGCGGGTATAAAGGTGAGAAAACTATGAATTGTCCCTTTTGCTCCAACGCAGAAAACAAAGTTATTGATTCGCGGGTAAGCAAAGACGGCAGCGCGATACGGAGAAGGCGGGAATGCCTGAAATGCAAGAAACGGTTCACTACCTATGAATATGTTGAAGATGTTCTTCCCGTTGTGGTTAAGAAGGACGGCAGGAGAGAGTCGTTTGACAGGGGCAAGATCTTTTCAGGGATAAAGAAGGCGTGTGAGAAGCGCTCGATCAGCATGGAACTGATAGAAGAAACAGTTGACCGGATTGAGCAGGAATGCCAGGAATCCACATTGAAGGAGATACCCACTCACGTCATCGGTGAAAGGATTATGGAGGAACTTCACGCCCTGGACGGGGTGGCCTATGTGCGGTTCGCGTCCGTGTACAGGGAATTCAGGGATGTGAATGAATTCATAGATGAGTTGAAAGGGTTTCTCAAAAAGGACAGATAATGTTCACAGGCATCGTCCAAAACACAGGTATCGTAAAGAGAACGACCAGAAGAGGAGAGGATATCCTGCTCGGCATACGTACATCTATGGGACTTGATGATGTCAAGGTGGGTGACAGTGTATCGGTGAGCGGGGCCTGTCTCACCGTCGTTGAAATGGAAGAAGACGGTTTCTCCGCGGATGTCTCGGCTGAAACCCTGGCAAAAACAACCTTGAAAACATTGAAGATCGGAGACAGCGTTAACCTGGAAAAGGCCCTTACACTGGACTCTTTTCTTGGCGGGCATTTTGTACTTGGGCATGTCGATTGTATCGGGGATATCCGCGAAAAACGGGAACAATCAAATTCCATTATATTAGGGGTGGAGATAGGTGAAGAGCACGGCAGATATATTGTCCAGAAGGGTTCGGTTGCCGTTGACGGCATAAGCCTTACGGTTAACAGATATGAAAAAAACAGATTTTATGTTAATATTATCCCCCATACTGTCCGGGAAACAACGCTGAAATTAAAGAAAGCGGGTGACCGGGTCAATGTGGAAACGGATATCCTGGGAAAATATGTTGAGAGGTTTATTCATCCCGACAGGGGCATTGATACCGATTTCCTGTCGGAGCATGGTTTTCTGAAGTAATTCTAAAAAATAAATTCGAACAAAGGAAACAAAAATGGTTAGCACGATAATGGAAGCCGTTGAAGACATAAAAAACGGCAAGATGGTTATTCTGGTTGATGATGAAGACAGGGAAAATGAAGGCGATCTGTGCATGGCCGCACAGCATGTAACGCCGAAGGCCATCAACTTCATGGCGAAATACGGCAGGGGATTGATATGTCTCCCCATGGCGGGTGAACTTGCGGACAGGTTGAATCTTCCGCTGATGACCACCAATAACCGATCCCAGTTCGGGACGGCATTCACCGTCTCCATCGAGGCACGGAAGGGTGTCACTACGGGGATATCCGCGAAAGACAGGGCGACAACGATATTAACAGCGGTTGCGGACGACGCAAAACCCGAAGATCTGGTAAATCCGGGACATATCTTCCCCATACGGGCGCGAAAGGGTGGTGTTCTGGTCAGAACCGGACAGACGGAAGGATCCGTTGATCTCGCCAAGCTCGCCTATCTGAAACCCGCGGGTGTTATCTGCGAGATCATGAAGGAAGATGGAACCATGGCGAGAATGCCCGATCTTGAGATTTTCGCTGAAGAACACGGCATCAGGATTGTCACAATCGCCGATCTTATCGATTTCAGAATGCAGAATGAACGCCTTATAAAACGGGCTGCCGAAGCCATGCTTCCCACCAAATACGGTGGAGAATTCAAAATCATCGTCTACGAGAACGATGTGGACGACATGAAGCATATAGCCCTTGTTAAAGGCGATATACAGCCTGAAGACGAAGTGCTTGTCAGGGTGCATTCCGAGTGCGTAACCGGGGATCTTTTCGGATCACTGCGTTGTGACTGTGGTGACCAGCTTCACAAGGCCATGGAGATGGTAGAAAAGGAAGGAAAAGGCGTCATAGTGTACATGCACCAGGAGGGCAGGGGAATCGGACTTGCGAACAAGATAAAAGCCTATCACCTGCAGGAGCATGGCAGGGACACTGTCGAAGCAAATCTCGAACTGGGATTCAAAAGCGATCTCAGAGATTACGGGATAGGGGCCCAGATACTTGTTGATCTGGGGGTTAGAAAAATGCGTCTGATGACGAACAACCCCAAAAAGATCGTGGGAGTTGAGGGATACGGTGTAAAAGTCGTAGAGAGAGTTCCTATCGAGATCAAACCGAATAAGGACAATGTTCGTTATCTGAAGACGAAAAAGGATAAGATGGGGCATTTATTGGAAATATAACAACGATTGTTTCACGAAGATCCGGTCCTGGTTACATCCGTAACCAATAACGGATCGAATCTTTCGTGGAACCGTCAAAAATGAATGGGGAGATTGATATGCCTAAAATCATAGAGGGGAAAATAATTGCCAAAGGACACAGGTTTGGTATCGTAGCCAGCCGGTTTAATGATTTCATCTCCGGGAAACTTATCGAAGGGGCAATGGATGCCCTTAAGCGGTCGGGGGCGGATGAAAAAGATATCACTATTGTGCGGGTTCCCGGTGCCTTTGAAATACCGCTCGCGGCAAAAAAGCTCGCGAAGAACGGCAATTTTGATGCGATTATATGTCTCGGAGCGGTGATCCGGGGTGCCACTCCTCATTTTGAGTATGTCAGTTCAGAGGTATCCAAAGGCATCGCGCTTGTGACACTGGAGACCGAGACACCGGTTGCGTTCGGTATCATTACTTCCGACACGATCGAACAGGCTATAGAAAGGGCCGGTACAAAATCGGGTAACAAGGGATGGGATGCCGCCATATCAGCCGTAGAGATGGCGAATCTCTTTAAACTGTTATAACCGCTGATCGAGCCAGAGGGAGCGATGGGGTACAGAAGAAAGGCCAGAGAGATCGCCTTGCAGGTTCTTTATCAGGTTGATGCTTCAAAGATTGATGTCGATGAAGCGATAGAACTTTTCCGGAATAATTTTGGAATGCCGCAGGAATCAGGCGAATTTTCCGAACAGTTGATACGATACACTCTGAGCCATATTAAAGAGATAGACGACCTTATAATCGATTGCTCCGAACACTGGTCCCTGGAACGTATGTCGATCGTGGACAAAAACATTCTCAGAATGGCGGTATGCGAGTTTCTGTACTGGGATGATATTCCCCCCAAGGTGACCTTGAATGAAGCGATTGACATAGGAAAGAATTATGGTTCGGATAATTCGGGTTCTTTCATAAATGGTATCCTCGATGCCATGTATGCGAAGCTCTGGAGAAAAGATGCAGATTAAGGTATCGTCAGAACCGTTGGAAGCTTTGACATATGACACTCTGGCCTTCGGGTTTTTCTCCGATGAAAGACCTCCGAGAGGGTATTGCGGTCTTGCGGACTGGCGTATGAACGGACTGGTGTCGAAGCTGATCGTGACAGACAGAATAACCGGCACTTTTATGGAGAAGGTTCTTATCTGTTCCGATCATCGGATTCCTTCCCCCAAGATACTCCTTATAGGTCTGGGAGAATCAACTCAGTTAACATATGAAAAATTATATACGGCGGGACATTCTCTCTCGCAAACGCTCGACGAGATAGAATGTATGGATTACGCCTTTGATATTCCCGGTTCCGACAGATGCAATCTGGAGATGCCCACGATGGCATTGACAATGGTGTCGGGAATGTTTGATGCCGGGCATCTGCAACAGGGAAACGAGAACAGGGCATCCGACATGGTTGTGTTGGGTGGCAGGAACTTTTTTGATGAAATCGTTTTGGGAATGCACGAGTTCAAGATACGTGTAAAGAACAGAATTACGATCGATATAGTAAGCTAAACCGGAGATTTTATGGGAATGAGAGTCATCGTCATAGGAGCCGGAGAAGTCGGCTATAATATTGCGGATATCCTCTCGAAAGAGGGGAACGACATCATTATTATTGATAAAGACGAAGAGCGCCTGAAAAGGGTCTCCGAGAATCTGGATGTAGAGACCATAGTAGGCAGCGGAAGCAGTCCGCAGGTACTGAAAAAGGCAAAACTGAGTCAGGCCGAGATGGTCGTGGCGGTAACCGACAGTGATGAAACTAACATAGTGGCATGTTTGCTCGCTTCCGCGCAATCCACATCACCATTCAAGATCGCGCGTATTAGAAACCCCGACTTGAGCGGAGATTCTGCTCTGTTTGATAAAGATCATCTGGATATCGATCTCTTTATAAATCCGGAGAGGGAAGCGGTCAACGGCGCCATCAATCTCATGGAGTATTCGGGGGCGCTGGAGGTGATAGATTTTGCCGGCGGCAGGATTAAACTCGTGTCATTCTATATAGATTCAGATTGCGTCGCCATAGGAAAGACCCTCAAGCAACTCAGGGAGCTATACGGAGGAGAAGATATACTCGTTGCCTCCATAACACGTAAAGATGAACCTATTATACCGTCCGGGAAGACGGTGATCAAAGAGGGCGATTATCTCTTTTTGTTCGCCCGATCAGAAGAGGTGAGAGATGCCCTCAAATTCTTCGGCAAGAAAGCGGAACCTTCAGAGAGGATATTCATTCTCGGGGGGGGTGACACAGCTCTTATGCTTGCCGAGTTACTCGAAAAGAAGGGTGTCGACGTCATAAAGATCATTGAAAAGAAACAGGGCAGATGCGATATAGTCGCCTCCAGACTTGATAAATCCATCTGTCTCCATGGAGATGGAACAAGTCAGGACCTGCTCAAAGAAGAAAATATACAGGATGCCGATTACTTTGTCGCGGTCACGAATGATGAAGAGGCAAACATATTAAGCGCTCTGCTTGCGAAGGAACTCGGAGCCAAAAAAGCCATATCGCTTATCAATAAGGCGGATTATAATCACCTTGTTCCGATAATAGGCATTGACGGCGTTATGAACCCGAGACGTGCCAGTATAGGCAAAATACTCCACTTCATAAGGAAAGGTAAGGTTATTTCAGCGACCCCTCTCGGCGACGAAAAAGTGGAGGCCGTTGAGTTTATCGCTCTTGAAACATCCGATATAACAAACACACCTCTTAAAGACATTGATTTTCCCAAGGGCACCATTATCGGGGCAATCATCAGGGATGACGAATTGATAATTCCCAAAGGTGATTCTGTCATACTGCCGGGTGATCATGTCATATTAGTAACTCTTCGCTCTTCGATTCCCAAGATCGAAAAAATCCTTACGGTCAAGCTGGATTATTTCGGATGAACACGAGAAATATACTATATATTCTGGGAGCCCTCATTTTTTTCCTGGGTCTTGCCATGTTTCTCCCCTTGCTTTGCTCCTTTTATTACAAAGAGGGAGATTCGAACACCTTTATCTATTCCATTTTAATCACGTCCGGTATTGGCGCGCTGTTCTATTTTTTGTTCAAACCCTCTAACGGAAAGATAAGCCTGACACACAAAGAAGGCTTTCTCATTGTTGCCACCGGATGGTTTCTCGCGGCCGCGTTCGGATCTCTTCCCTATATGATCCAGGGCGTTCTGCCTCAATTCGGCAATGCCTTTTTTGAATCAATGTCAGGTTTTACCACTACGGGCGCAACGGTAATCACAAACATAGGGGAGCTTCCCCACGGACTGCTCTTCTGGCGTTCGATGACCCAGTGGCTGGGGGGGATGGGAATTATTGTACTCTCTATCGCCATACTCCCGCTTCTCGGGGTAGGGGGGATGCAGCTGTACAAGGCGGAACTGCCCAGTCCCGTTAAAGATAAGCTTACTCCCCGTGTGGCGGAGACGGCACGTACCCTGTGGATAGTCTATATCATAATATCCATCGTTGAATTTATTATGCTGCTTACGGGGGGGATGGATGTTTTTAACGCCCTGTGTCATACCTTCACCACAATGGCGACAGGAGGTTTTTCCACCAGCGATGCCAGCATAGCTCATTTTAACAGTGCCTACATAGACGGCGTCATTACATTCTTCATGCTGGTTGCCGGGATAAATTTTACGATCCACTACAGTCTTATTACGGGAAACTTTAAAACCATCTTTCAAAACAGTGAACTGCGCCTGTATCTCGGGATCATTCTTACCGCTGTAATAATAATAACGATCAGCCTGAAACAGAATGTATTCTATGAAACGGGTGAATATCTGCGGTATGTTTCATTCCAGGTGGTTTCGATACTGACGACCACGGGTTTTACCACGGCCAATTTTGACAACTGGCCGTCCCTGTCGAAGATTATTCTCTTGATCCTGATGTTTATCGGCGGTTCGGCGGGTTCTACCGGCGGAGGCATAAAATGTCTCAGGATACTCCTCATCTTCAAGTACATCTATAAAGAACTCTACAGGCTTGTTCACCCCCACGCGGTCACGGCGGTGAAGCTTGGCAAAAGGATAGTATATCCCGAAACCATGGCGAGTATATGGGGATTCTTCATGCTGTATCTTGTCATGGCGGTTGCCGCCTCCATCATCCTGACCATGCTCGGTCTTGATATGATGACGGCGTTTTCATCTGTCGTCGCGACTATCGGGAATGTGGGCCCCGGATTCGGCGGTGTCAATCCTGCTGCGACCTACAGCGAAATACCCTTCCTGGGCAAGTGGATTCTTTCGTTCTGCATGCTTGCCGGAAGGCTTGAAATCTACACGGTCATAATCCTCCTCATCCCCGAATTCTGGAAAAGATAATCAGGGAGAGATAGTACATGGTATGCCTTGTCCGCTTCGCGACCGGAATTTCGCGCGAACAATCCTAAAACGCGGGAAACAGGATGGAATATCACAACAATCAAGCGCCTGACGGTTCCTGTCAGATATTAGTCGTGACAATTTCACCGATTGAACCCAACACCTTTTCGGAGGCGAGACTCAGTTCTTCGTCATGGCTGTGGTCAAGGGAGAAGACCCGGAAGTGCATGACCCGTGCCGGTATAAAACGGTATATGTCATTTATGGGTTCAAGTGATATGGATTCCGTGGATGGGTTGAAGATATTTATCTTCTTTTCACTGTGCGCCATGGGGTTTATCGGCCTGGGATCCTGTGTCGCGAGATCTACACGGAAATCCAGGCTTTTTAATGGTTCGGGAAGGGCTTCTCGTATCTGTCGTTCATATTCTTCCACGCTGGAAAACCGGATACCTCGTTGTATCTTGTCAACGAAAAACTCCGCGGAGAAGGACATCTTCCATTTGATCTGTCTGCCGTGGAGCTTCGCCCACTGTCTGCCCAGCCTTTCTTTTTCACCGTCGTCCGAATTCTGCCATCCCTTGACTTCGTTGAACAGGCTCCAGTCATCACACTGCAGATATTCATCCAGATTATCAACTGGATTATACGGGAACAGTATATCCATGGTATCTTTAAATATTTCCTGGAGATGGAGATCGAGGGCCCTCGTTGTTCTGTGAAAATAGACATTGGAATAAAGGCTGAGTCGTGCATTCAGAAATCTGCCGAGTGCCGAAATCCCGACATGGTGAAGGGTAAGTCCCTTCTCCGTGAAAAAGGTATAGAACCGAAGACGCTGCATATCTACGATATCTATGGAAAATCCGGTCATGTAGGCATCTCTTCGGACATAGTCAAGGTTATCCACGGTATAAACGCCGGAAAAAAGCTGCCGTAAAAAATAGAGCCATCCGGGCTGGTCTTCTTTTTCAGTTTCGGGTTTTTTTATAAGGAAAGCAATCTGCTCCGGATCAAGGTATTCTTCTTGAGCGAAAAAGCCCGAAGGACTCCGTCGTATATCTTTTATCAGATGACCGAGCCTGTCGGTTATAATCTTCTGACCCAATTTTTCATGGGTCAGGCCATACTGGCTCAGAAAGTGATCGTCAAAGAAGTGTCCATACGGTCCGTGTCCCACGTCATGGAGAAGTCCGCCTATCCTCAGAAGTTCTTCAATAAAGTTCATGGAAGGTATGTCGGGAAAGGTTTCTCTGAGTCCCGGATAGAGATGCTTTCCGAATTCACCGGCCATGTGCATGGTTCCCAGGGAGTGCTGAAATCTGGTATGTTCCGCCGAGGGATACACCCAGCGCGCACTCTGAAGCTGATATATCCTCCTGAGTCGCTGCAGCCACGGTGAGTCTATCAGATCTTTTTCCGTCTTTTCCGGGGCAAGCTCGGAAGAGGGCACGGTAAACCAGATATAGTGGTATATGGGATCGGCGATGAGGGCCTTGCCCTGATATGTGTTGGCTGTCTTTATGCTTTCAGATTTCATAGGTAAACGAATACAAAACTTTTGGAAAAATAGCAAGTAAGCAAACGGTAAACGCTCTTCCCGCAGCCTGTAGGGTCAGGAGGGGCATTCGTTTATATGAAGTAGCGGGGAGCATGACGGCGCTTTCCTTTTTACAATCCATGCGCGGAACGGTAAAAGATCTCCAGCGGGCCTGCCGATCATTTCTTCTTAATTCAGTCTGATTCAAATATCTTTCCGGGGTTAAGAATATGCAGGGGATCGAAGACGTGTTTGATCTCCTTCTGAATGCGGATACTCTCCTCAGACAGTTCCATCGGGAGAAACCGTTTTTTCGCGATCCCTATCCCGTGTTCACCTGAGATAGTTCCATTCATCGACAGGACCCTTTTCAGCAGATCCACAATTCCCTTCTCCGCATCGTTTCTGAAACGGCGGTCCTGTGCGGTAATATTCACGTGGATATTCCCGTCTCCGGCATGACCGAACGCATAGATCGTTATCCCATACTCTTCTTCGAGTGTACGCAGACAGCTGACCAAGTCCGCTATTTTTCCTATGGGAACGACAATATCCTCGTGCAGATAGAGCGGAAATCTCTCTTCGATCCGGAGTGAGACTTCCCTTCGAATTTCCCATATCCGCCCTCTTTTGAGAGAGTCGGGCGCCATGATAACATTCACCGCGTTCTTCTCCATGCAAATCGTGCCTATGGATTCCATCGCCTCTTCTATTACCCGCTGGGCGCCGTCCATTTCAATAATAAGCATGGCCTTTGCCGATCGTGCATCTTCAAATGGAAGAAGATCCCCTGTTATTTCCAGGCATCTGTCGTCGAGAAACTCAACGGCGCAGGGGATATGCCCCCGAACCAGAAGAGCGGTAACCGCGTTCATTGCGGAAGTAAGTTCGGAGAAGAAAGCGACCAGCGTTGTTATTGTCGTCGGTTGCGGTATCAGTTTAAGGATAAGCTTTGTAATGACACCCAGCGTTCCCTCCGATCCAAGCATCAGGTGGCGCATATCGTACCCGACCACGCCCTTTCGTGTCCTTACTCCGGCTTCGATTACTTCACCGGATGGAAGTACCGCTTCAAGCCCGAGGACATAATCCCTGGTAGTCCCGTATTTGACGCAGGAAGGACCTCCGGCGTTCGTGGCGGCATTACCCCCTATCGAACAGGTGTCCAGACTTGCGGGATCGGGTGGATAAAAGAGGCCCTTTTCCTTTACGGCATTCTGAAGGTCGAGCGTGATAACACCGGGCTCAACCACAGCGATCAGATTCTCCTCTTCGATGGAAAGGATGCGATTCATCTTTGCGAGAGATACTACCACCCCGCCGAACAGGGGAACCGCGCCCCCTGCCAGGCCGGTTCCCACGCCCCGGGGGGTAACGGGGAATACATATCTGTTTGCGAGGCGCAGCAATGCGCTGATCTGCCGTTTCGAGGTTGCTTCAACAACGATTTCGGGAAGAGAGGTGTCTTCGCCGGCGTCTTTTTCGAATTCGCGAAGCTTCTCAGGCGATTGGACGACCGCATCAGGGCCTACCGCCCCTTGAATTTCGCGTAAAATTTCGGGTGTAATCGGCGAGTAATTATTCATGGTTATGTATATTGCTCAAAACCGGGCAGCTGGAGCCGGTATTCCAGACGGTGGAGGAGCCAGCTGGCAATCGAGGCCAGGACAAGATAAATGGCGCCGATCACAATGAATGTCTCTGTATATCTGAATGTATCGGAGGCTATTATCTTCCCTTCGCCGGTAAGCTCTATGCAGGTTATCATATAGGCAAGAGATGAATATTTTATAAGGTAAATAACCTCATTTCCACAGCCCGGAAGTGCCCTGCGGAACGCCTGGGGAAGGGTAACGAAAACAACCATTTTAATCTTTGAAAAGCCGAGAGCCCGTGCTGCCATCATCTGGCCTGTCTTCACGGACAGAAAGGCGCCCCGCACATACTCGGAATGATAGGCCCCGCTGCACAGTGAAAATCCCAACACTGCGGCGACAAAGGGGCTGAGATAGATCCCGATATAGGGAAGGCCGAAATACCATATGAAGAGCTGAACGACCAGGGGAAATCCTCTGAAAACAAGGGCATACCCGCTGGCGATCTTCTTGATTCCATAGTTCCCGTATACCCTCATCGCACCGATAACAATACCAATGGCAAGGCCGAAAAGGGTCGACGGAATGATCAGCTTGATACTGACCCAGAGTCCCCTCATGAGGGCGGACAATATTTCCGGTTGAAGAAAAAAAAATTCTTTCATAACTAACCAAAGGTGTTCCCGTACAGCTCTGATATCTTAGCGCAGAATTCTCTTGTCCTGGCGTGTTGTGCCTGAGACAGTATTGTTGCCGGCGGACCCGTCTCCACGATGGAGCCGTTTTCCAGAAAGACAAATTCATCAGCCATCTCACTCGCGAATCCTATCTGGTGCGTTGACATTATCATAGTCATACCGTCTGAACGCACATACCGTATTACATCCAGCACTTCCGAGATAAGTTCGGGGTCGAGCGCGGAAGTCGGTTCGTCGAGCAGCAGTATCTCCGGATCCATAGCAAGGGCGCGCGCGATCGAAACGCGCTGTTTCTGTCCTCCTGAAAGTTCCGCGGGATATTGATGCATATAATTCGTTAGTCCGACCCGGTCGAGTTCAAGTATGGCTGTATCTCGTGCCTGACTCCTGCTCATTCCCTTAACCTGGACCAGTGCTATCTGGACATTATGAAGGGCTGTCAGATGGTCAAAAAGATTGAAATCCTGAAATATCATACCGACCTTCTGCCGGTATCGATTAATTTCTTTCTTTCTGGAACGAAATATTTCTTCTCCATCCAGCCATATTCGTCCCTGGTCGGGTTTGATCAGGAAGTTTATGCACTGCAGGAAGGTACTCTTGCCCCCTCCGGATGGTCCGATAAGTACCTTAAGCTCCCCCTTGTTTATAGACAGACTGGCATCCTTGAGTACCTCTTTATCTCCGTACCGTTTTGTCATATTCTCAACATGGAGTATAGGAATTGTATCAGCCATATATAACACCCTTATGAAGAATAACCCGGGATTCTCACTTTGTTCTCCAGTATCCGAAGGCCTTTGGTTCCCAGATAGGTCAATATCATAAACATAACTCCCGCCGCGAAGTACAGGGGAAGCTGCTCATATGTCCTTGATGCCACGAAATGGGCCCGTGCCATTATTTCCGCGACGCCCAATGCGTATGTGACCGCTGAATCTTTTAACACTATGGAGTATTCATTTGACCATGCCGGTATTGAGAGTCTCAAGGCCTGGGGCAGAATGATAAAAAAGATTGTCTTGCGGTCACTCATGCCAAGCGCCCGAGCCGCCTTGAACTGACCTTCCGGGAGGGATGAAATAGCCCCCCTGAAAATCTGGGACTGGTACGCCGAGGTAATGAGCCCGAGAACGACAATAGATACCGTAAACGCGGAAAGATTGATATTCAGAAGAGAGCATAATCCGAAATAGAAGAGAAACAAAAGGACGAGAAGGGGTACGCCGCGGAAGAACCATATGTATACGCCTATTATACGACGCAGCCATCTGCCGCCATATACCTGCCCGACGGCAATGTTGATGCCCAGCGCCAGGCCCAGCAGCATGGCCCCCACGACCACCGCTATCGTCACCAGCGATCCCCGCAGAAGATACGGTAAGGCGCCATAGAGTACGGTCAGGCTTTCTGTCATTTAATAATCTCCCGGCATAAAACATGAAAGGCACCAAGACAGGATATCTTGATGCCTTCCACGAATGATAATTTCAGTACCCACTCTTTATGGATGAGCACCACCTGTTATTATGGTTTGTATTGTTTTTTCAACTCTTCCCAGTAGGGAGAAGCCATCAATTTCTTCAGCCCCGTATTCATCATATTAAGAAGCTCGGTGTCTTCCTTGCGCACGGCATATCCGAAATCCTCGCTGGCCATGCCGAATGTGCCTACGATCTTAACCGGTTTCTTTCTCGCGGCGTCTTTTGCCGGCGCATCATCCATGGCGGCGGCAACAATACGGCCGTTCAGGACGTCCTCAACCGCAAGGGGCGCCGAATCGTATTCCACAAGCGTAAAATCTTTCCCCTTCTTAATCAGATTTTCTTTCATCCACTTGGCTTCGGTGGTACCCCTCTGAACGCCCACCTTGTTGCCATTGGACAGCAATTCGTCAACCGAGAGGGTGCACTCTTTAGGGGCCACTATCACCTGGGCAATTTTCCAGTAGGGGATGGTAAAGTTGACCTGTTCTTTTCGTTTATCGGTTATACTCATTCCGGAGGCCACCATATCGATCTTTTTCGCACGCAGACTCGGGATGATTCCATCCCAGTCCATGGGCTGGTGTTTAACCTTGAAACCCATTTCCTTTGCGATCCAATCGACCGACTTTACATCAAATCCATCCGGATTTCCGTTTTTGTCAACATATGCAAAGGGAGGAAAATTAGCATCGATACCATTTATATATACCTTTTCCTTCGCAAGGCAGTTGCCGGTTCCTGCAATAAAAGAGATGACCATAAATACAATAAGAACCCTGAAGATTCGTCTACCCATGGAATAACCCTCCTTTTTAGCGTGTAATGACTTCTAAAAAACCGTATTCGGGGCAGTAACGAAATATTTCCCGAATATAATATGGTGGAGATGAGGGGGATCGAACCCCTGACCTCGGCATTGCGAACGCCGCGCTCTCCCAGCTGAGCTACATCCCCACTGAAACAACACCAAGTGGCCTTCCATATCGTAAATCAAGAGGATATGTCAAGAAATTGTTAGAACCTGTTCGGATGATTTCAGGAAAAGACGCCCCGGGCCTGTCCCCTTTTATATATTCCCCGGGCTTTATCGTGCAGTCCTTCAGCTTCATATAACTTGACAAGGTTCAGATAGTAGAATGGATTCTGGGGATCGGTTGAAACAGCTTTTTCAAAGGCCTCTATGGCCATCGTGCCATAGTGTTCCGCGGCGCATGCATTCCCCAGGCGGTTATAATATCCAGCCGTCGATGCAGGATCGAGGTTCGTAGCGGTCTCATACGACATCTTCGCATCGTTCGGTTTCCCCTGTTTGATAAAGACATCACCGATGGCGCAATGGACAAGAGGCTGATCATGACGGTGACCCAATGACCGTTTTAAGGTTTTCTCCGCGCGGTCATAGTGACCGGCATGAAACAGGACATCACCCAGTTCATTATAAAAACGATGCGCATCCGCAGGTTCCATGGAAATTGCCCTATCATAGGCGCCTTCAGCTTTATTGAAATCTCCGGCCGCGACATGGGCCTTTCCGAGACCGCAGAAAAGTGCGGGATTATCCGGTTCCATGCCGGTGAGCCTTTCAAAAATCTCAACGGCCCTGTGCGCTTTTCCGGCTTCGAGATATGAATTCCCAAGGGTGGTTATGAGAGAAATATCGTCGGGCTGGGCGGTAACCGCCGCTTCGCAGATTACAACGAGGCGTTCGTAATTGCCTTCACCTCTGTATATCTTCACCAGTTCATCAAAGGCAAAGCCGGTAAAGATTTTTCGTTTCAATTCTTTTTCGAAGAGTTTCTCCAAGCAGAGCACGGCATCGGACATTCTTCCGCTCTCTCTGTAGGCCCAGGCCAGAGACATTACTATTGAATCCTTTTCAGGATATATTTCTGCCAGTTTACGGTACAGGGCAATCGCTTCCTCATACTGTCCTGCCAGCATGTGCCGGTCCGCACGGTCATAAAACTCGGAGATCTCGGTTTTTTCGCCCATCGCTTTTTCCTGTTATACTTGCCCGCCGTATCGTTGGTGCCGGTCCGAAGTCAGAAAAGGGGTTGCAACTCCTGGAAGCCGCAACCCCTCGATTTCTTTGGTGCCGGAGCTCGGAATCGAACCGAGATGACCGCAAGGTCGGGGGATTTTGAGTCCCCTGCGTCTACCAGTTTCACCACTCCGGCTAGGCGGCTGATTATATATTTGCACCGCGAATTGTCAAGAAAATTGTATTGACATTGTGTTGAACGGCATGATAGGTTTCCGCCCTGTTACCGGGGCTGTAGCTCAGTTGGGAGAGCGCTTGAATGGCATTCAAGAGGTCAGGGGTTCGACCCCCCTCAGCTCCACCATGAAAAATCAAGGGATTGCCGGTAGAGAACCATACCTGCAATCCCTTTTCTATGCAGTATGAATATACATCTCTATTCAACAGCGTCGGAAATACGTTTCTGCGCCTCGCGTGCTTCCCTCGTCATTCGCTCGAACAGTTCCGGTATCGCAGGTAAATCATGGACGATGCCGGTAGCCTGTCCTACGGTAAGAACGCCCCGTTCCATATCTCCCTTTTCAGTTGCAAGGCTTATCGCCTTGAAGGCATTCGCAAGATAGGCCATCATTACCGAGTTCTTGAACCCTGATGAAAGCACGCCGATAAACAACTTGAAGTATGGAAGATTCAGCATCTTTGCTATGTCTCTGGAATTACCGAGTGCGGCCAGGAAATTGGGCATGCCCAGAAAGCCTTTTTTGTATGCCTTGACAGCCGCCGGTGTTTTCAGTGAACGACAGCCCAGCCCGTCGAAGTAATCCCCGTAGATTGTATCGGTTACTCCCATTTTGAGAGAGAGTGTTTTGTAATTCTCGTGGAGGCCGCTTTCCTGTGTTGCCATCAGGCGTGTTCCCATTGATATACCTTCGGCTCCAAGCGCCAGCGCGGCAGCGAGTCCTCTGCCATCCGCGAAACCGCCTGCGGCTATTACGGGAATGTCGACCACATCCGCTATGCTGGGAACCAGCACCAGTGATGTCACGTCGCCTCCATGGGCGGCGGCTTCATATCCGGTGGCAACCAGGCCGTCCGCGCCCTGTTTCTGTGCCGCGAGGGCATGACGTTCATTAACAACTGTCGCAATAACTTTTCCACCGTATTTATGCGCGGCATTTGCTATCCAGTCCCCCTTGCCGAGGGAAAAATTGATCACGGGGACTTCTTCTTCAAGAAGCACCTTCGCGTTTTCTTTTGCTCCGGGGAAAAGAAGGGTCGCGTTTGCGCCGAACGGTTTGTCTGTAAGCTCTCGGATTCTATGGATAGATTCTCTCGTTTCGGTAACACTCAGGGGTCCGGTGGACAGAATGCCCAACCCGCCGGCATTGGAAACCGCAGCCACCATTTCAGGTATGCTGATCCAGCTCATTCCGGCCAGCATAATAGGGTATTTGATGCCAAAAAGCTCGGTGATACGCGTTTTCATATCTCTTCCCTCCCTTCTGGTTTTACCTGATAAGCAGTTGTTCTTTCTATACGTTCAGGAAATCGGTGTCAATCGGAATTTAATTATGGGTTTTAAGGGAGGGGATATACGAAGAAATGTCTAAGTGAAGGTCCCTGAGGATGCAAACCGCCGCGGACTTGAGATCGTTCGGAGATAAAACCCTCAAGCCCGCTTACTTTTTTCTTCATGGGTTAAGCCGAAAAAGTTGGAGGAGTTTTCGGCATACATATCTTTACAGGTTTGCACTTTTCATGCCAACTTGTATAAGTTCCTGATATGAGGATGTATATAAAGAATCATCTCCGGATAATGACATGAGATGGGGGATGAAAATGTCGAAGATACAGGGCAGATATTTTGAAAAGTCCGTAAATACAAGATGTTACCCGCCTCCACTCTTCTGGTGGAATCCGACGAAATTGTCGAGAGCGGGAATTTGGGGGTGAGTCTTTACAAATTTTCAAACTATTATACAGGTTTAAATTATGGTATAACCACAGCGCACAGGCAAATGAGCGTGTATCCGGGGGCAATAAAAATGAAATTTCCGAAATATGCAGACTGGCATAACTCATCTCTGAAATATAAAGGGACTTTTCTTCGTCCTCCGGTAGTGGCCCTTATCATTGGGCTTTTTCTGTTCCTGATACTTGTCATGGGAATTATGGATTTGGGACGTCTTGATAAAACTCTGGTGGGTTTTATGGAAAACAGGGGGCTCAATATTGTAACAACCGTGGAGAATGTCGCTCAGGAGAATCTTGACTATCTGCGGCAGGCCCTTAAAAAAGATGTGAAAGATCCTGACGAGATTGTACCACTCAGCAGCAGGACGTTTTCTCCCCAGGAAGCCCTCGTCAAAAGTCTCGTGGTTCTGGCGCGTGAAATCGACGCCAAATGGAGAGACGGGGACCTGAGCGTGGAAGAGCTTGAAAAGATTGCCGGGCGCGAGAGATTATGGTTCGTTGCCGTTCTCGATGGCGATGGTGAAGTCGTTCTGAACAGCGGGGAATTTCTCAAGGATTTTTCACCTGAAGAGAGTCGAGATGTGACCTGGAACGAAGAAATGATAAGAGATCTCTTTAACCGGTTCGGAAAACTCAATGAGATGGGATATATTACCCTTCAGCGCAAGGACGGGAGCGGGTCCATATTGATAGCCCTTAATGATGAAGGCCTTCGTAACTGGTGGGGCCCGAAGATTGTTATCAAGAAAGCCATAGAAGAGATTGGATGGGACCAGCAGGGCCTGGATCACCTTCTGGTAATAAACAAGTCCGGCAGGGTTCTGGGGCAGGCCGGGAATGTTCAGGAAGGGCTCAGGGGTGTGGATACTGTTGCCCTGGATGTGCTGAATGGAAGAGTAAAGAAGGCGAGCCGCAAGATAGATATCGGCTCATCCGGTCTTCTTGAGATTCTCGCTCCCGTACATCTTGATGAAAAAATTGTGGGATTTGCCCGTCTTGGTCTTACCCGTGTCAGCAGCGACAGGATTTTAAAAGAAAACAGAAACAGAATGATAGTCTCAATGATTTTCATCATGGCAATAGGTATCCTGTCTATGTTTGCCCTTTATCGAAGCCAGAAAAGATATTCTTTGAGAATGGAAGAGATGGAAAGACGTCTCCGGCAGGCTGAAAAGTTGTCTGCTCTCGGTCAGCTCGCGGCCGGAGTGGCCCATGAAATTCGGAATCCTCTTAACGCAATCAGTATGGCCAGCCAGAGAATTCGCCGTGAGTATTCTCCTGATGAAAAAGAAAAGAAAAAGGGATTTCAATATATTACAGGAATTATCAGCGAAGAGATAAAACGTTTGAACAGGATAGTGGAAGAATTTGTTATCTTTTCCCGAAGCCGTCGCCTGGAGTTCAAGAACCATTCCGTTACGAATGTACTGGAGAGAATTGCAGGTCTCATACGAGAAGAGGCCACCCTCAGGAAGATTGACATACGAACCGTCTGGAAAAAGGACAATCCTTTAACGATACCCATGGATGTGGACAAACTCACACAGGCTTTCTATAATATCTTTAAAAATGCAATGGAGGCAATCCCCGGCAGTGGAACCATTACGATCTCAGCTGAACCGAGAGACAAGAATATGGTCAGTGTAACGATATCGGATACCGGATGCGGATTGACGCCTGAAGAAAGGAACCATATATTTAATCCCGAGTATACGACAAAGGAAAAGGGGCTGGGTCTCGGGCTTTCACTGGCGCACGAGATAATAAGAGGCCATGGCGGAGAAATTGACGTAGAGAGTGAAAAGGGAACCGGAACCACCTTTGTGATCCTGCTTCCGGTTAAAAACAGACAGAAGGACAGAGGGTAATGGACAAATTAAATATACTGATCGTTGAGGACGGACGGTCTCAGCGAGAAATGCTTAAGGATTTTCTCGTAAGCGAGGGACATCGTGTCACGGAAGCCGAGGATGGGAAGACGGCTATCCGCGAGGTTCAAGGCGGTCATTTCGATGTGCTTCTTCTTGATTTCAAGATGCCGGGAATGAACGGTATAGAAGTGTTGGAGAAGATAAAACAGATCAATCCGAAAATCAGTGTAATAATGATGACGGCGCATGGCACAATAGAGACGGCGGTCGATGCCATGAAGCTTGGTGCCGTTGACTATATTACCAAACCCATAGATTTGAGTCAGTTGCTTGTCCTTATCGACAGGATTGCAGAGCGGCAGATCCTCATCAGAGAGAATGAGATTCTCCGTCAGAAAGTATGGAGAAAGGGATTGACTCAGGAACAGATTATCTACAAAGATCCCTCTATGGAGGCAATAATCAATATGGTGGGAAGGGTCGCGTCAAGTCGGGCTACCGTACTGATTATGGGGGAAAGCGGAACGGGCAAAGAGCTGTTCGCGAATCTGGTTCACGCGACAAGCCCCCGTTCAGGGGAACCTATGATCGTGGTAAACTGCGGAGCCTTACCCGAAACCCTGCTTGAAAGTGAACTTTTCGGACATGAAAAGGGTGCCTTTACGGGGGCGACATCCCGGAGAATAGGGAGATTTGAAGAGGCGGACGGAGGCACCCTTTTCCTCGACGAAATTGGAGAACTTTCCCAGCCGGTTCAGGTCAAGCTTTTACGATTTCTTCAGGAGCGTGAATTCCAGAGGCTGGGGGGAAATCAAACCATACGGGCGGATGTCAGGATTATCAGCGCAACAAACAAGGATCTCGAAGAGAAGGTTAAGGAAGGAGCCTTCAGGGACGATCTTTACTACCGGTTGAATGTTGTTTCCTTAACCGTTCCTCCCCTTAGGGACAGGAGGGAAGATATTCCCGTGTTGACGGAATATTTCATAAAACGGTTCTCTTCGGAAAACAACAAAGAGATAAAGGGCGTGAGTAATGAAGCCATGGATATCCTTATGAAATATGATTATCCGGGCAATGTGAGGGAGTTGGAGAATATTATCGAGAGGGCGGTAGTTATAGCAAGAGACCAGGTTATATCCATAAAAGATCTGCCATTTGAAGATGTTTCCTCACATCACTTTAGCGATCAGAAAGAAGCAGGAACGGCTCTCAGGGACGAAATCGAATTTCTGGAACGCAAGAGAATAGAGGAGGCCCTGGATGAGACCGGCAACAACCAGACAAGGGCAGCGGAACTGCTCGGAATTACTGAGCGAACGCTGAGATATAAACTGAAAAAATACGGTTTCAAGTAGGAAAGAGCCGTACATGGAAAAGAAGAATGACGCATAACGATCTCGATGCAAAGATAGCCGCGGCTGCCGAAATGATTGTCACCTCCAAAAGACTCGTCGTATTCACCGGAGCCGGTATCAGCACCGAATCGGGAATTCCCGATTTTCGAGGGCCGGGGGGAATCTGGACTCGGTTTGATCCTGATGATTTTACCATACAAAAATTTCTCACGAGCGAGGAGACCCGGAGAAAACAATGGAAGATACTGGTAGAGGAAGGCCTGTTCTCGAATGTCAGACCAAACAGGGCCCACCGTGCTATTGCCGGGCTGGAAGAGATGAACAGACTTGATTGCGTCATCACGCAGAATATCGACAATCTTCACCAGAAAGCGGGAAATTCTCCGGACAGGATCTTCGAACTTCACGGCAATATGCGGTGGGTCAGATGTCTGGATTGCGATAGACAATACCCGGTGGAATACATCAGGGAACAGTTGAAAAATGGTGTCGATATACCCGAATGTGAAATATGCCACGGTATTCTCAAGCCTGATGTCGTATTCTTCGGGGAAGCACTTCCGCCTGAAGTACTGGATTCCGCGACCGAACATTCCATGCGGTGCGATCTGTTTCTTGTTGTTGGTTCCTCCCTTGTTGTACATCCGGCATCACTTATGCCGGCCTATGCCAAAGAGGCCGGTGCCGGACTTATTATCGTGAATATCGGCGGAACCCCCTACGACTCCAGTGCGGACATACTCCTGGAAGGTAAAGCCGGTGATGTAATGTCGGGGATCATGCACAAGATCAGGGAGAAGCTATAAGCGGAGAACCCGATATACGCTTCGTTCATACAACTCTTATCCCTTTCATCCCCTCTTCCGGATGAAGCCGGGGCTGTTTTAAAATACTCTTCATCACATAAGAAGGAGCAGGATTATCCTCACCTGCACGACGGCACGACGTCGAGGGCTTCCTGTGTGATCCTGTCGATTATGGACTGAAGCCATGAAGTTCCGAAAGATATCCCGTTCTCGTCAAGCGATTGAATCGTCTCTACATAGTCTTTTCCCGCCTGTCTCCCGCGATTGAGCGCGTCGAGAAAGGAATCTCTTTCTTTCAGGGCGGTGATTTTCTCCAACCCTTTTGTGAAACATTCTTCGATCTGTGGCCAGTTGTCGAATAATTCTTTTTCACACCCGGTGGTGGAATTTCTTTTCTCTCCGGTCGAAATGTTTTTGCCGATCTTCACAGACGCATCCATATTTTGAGAAAAAGCCCTGAACCGCTTTAGCCTTTCCTCAATGGCCATATCCAGTTTTTCAACCGCCCCTTTCAACAACTCCTGCCCGAACTCATGGTTGTGGAAAAAAGAGAGGCGAACCTGCGCATACCATTGCTTCAGCGCCAGCAGGTTTGCGATATAATAAATATTGTTGCGGGTCTTTCTACCGACATTGTAATAGAGCCCCCTGGTAAAATCCTTTTCAACGCGGGTCCCGCTGTTTCCCGTAAGCAGTTTACCTCCTTCCGGGCAATCGGTTTTATAAATGGTCCCGGCCGCGATCACGGTGCCGTGTCCGATTCTTGCCGGTCCAACGAGTCCCCCCTGACCGCCCAGGAAAATGGGGGGCTGATTCAGCATTACACCCTTCGAGACATCACCTATCAGCGAGGCGGTTGCCTTATCCTGATTCGGTGTGTAATTGAAATGGATGTAAGAACTGCCTACCTCGCTGTGATTCTTGCGGTCTGTGCCCCCGGACATGAAACAATCACAGAAGTTTATAAGACTGCCCAGTGTAACAAAGGGGAATAGAATGGTCTGTTTCAAGCCGACTGTATGCGCCGCTTTGGCTTCTTCTTCAAGGATGCACCCATCTCTCACGTGAGCGCCATACCCAATCTCCACGCCGTCCAGAAAGACCGATCCCTTGAAAAATCCTCCACCCAGCTGCACCCCCTGACCGATCTGGCAGTTAACCACGGTCGCGGGAGCCTCATAACCCAGCTTCGTGTCGGCACAGATAAGCGTTTTGTTCCCGTAAAGTTTCGTTCCACTATGAAGGACCACTCCTTTGCCGGATATTCGTTCAATATCAACATCCTCACCAATCTCTACTGACCAGGGATTCGGAATTCCGACACCCTTTTCCATTAGTTTGATAACTTTCTCCGGCAGCGTATAGTTTCCGTTCATTGTGTGTCCTTTCGCTGTTGACTTCTTCCCGTTGTTTATAAATAACGCTCGTGTTTCGCTTTCATTGACTGCAGCTAGCCGGAAGATGACCCTCTCTCCGTCTCCGGCGGCTTATTATCGTCATTCTTTTCAAACTTTTTCAGGCAGACAAGGACGGCGGTAAGCGCTGCCTGTGTCACTCCCGATATCCTCTGGGCCTGGCCTATGGACGCGGGGCGTACCGCTGACAGCTTTTTCCTGAGTTCATTTGAGAGACCCGGAACAGTCGAATAGTCAAACACGGATGGTATCTTTTTCTTCTCCAGTCCTTTGAATTTTTCAACCGACTCCCGCTGTCGCTTGATATATCCCTCATATTTAATCTCAATTTCTACCTGTTTTTTGACTTCTCTGTCGGGAATCTCTTCCCATCCATCCAGAACGTTAATATCATCATATCCAAGCTCAGGTCTCTTCAACAGGTGATATAATGTAACCGGATTCTTGATGGGGGCCGTATGTAATTCACTCAGGGTCTGATTGATTTCGGCGGAGGGATAGATCTTTTTTTCGCAAAGATTCTTTATGCGCAGATCGACTTCGCGGACCCGTTCCTTTATGGTATTATACCGGTCATGGGAGATCAGGCCCAGGTTATATCCCCTCCCCGTAAGCCGGATAGTTGCGTTGTCCTCTCTCAGAATCAACCGGTATTCGGCCCTGGAGGTGAACATGCGGTAAGGTTCATCAACTCCCAACGTGATCAGGTCGTCGACAAGAACTCCCATATAGGCATCACACCGTTCGAGTATGAACGGCGGTCGTTTCTGCACTGCCAGTGCGGCGTTAATCCCGGCCCACATCCCCTGAGCGGCGGCCTCTTCATAGCCGGAGGTTCCGTTTATCTGTCCCGCCAGATATAATCCCTTTACAATCTTTGTCTCAAGGGTCTGGGCGAGTTGTGTGGGCTGTACAAAATCGTACTCTATGGCATAGGCGCTGCGCATTATCTCGGCATTTTCGAGGCCCGGGACGGAATGAACCAGTTTTTCCTGAAGTTCCAGGGGAAGACTGTTTCCGAGACCTTTCGAATAAATCTCTTCCGTTTCAAGCCCCTCGAACTCCAGCACGACGGGATGACTCTCCTTATCGGCAAATCGTACCACCTTGTCTTCAAGTGAGGGACAGTACCGCGCGCTTACCCCCTTGATAGCGCCGGAATAAAGGGAGGATTTGTTGATATTGTCTCGTATAATCCTGTGGGTTTCACCGGTAGTGCTGGAAAAGTATGAAGGAAGCCGTTCCTCCCGCAGTTTCTCTGTTGTGAAGGAAAAGGGCTGCGGATCCGGATCGCTGTCCTGTCTTTGGAGAACCGAAAAATCAATAGAGGATGCGCGCAATCTCGGCGGAGTACCCGTCTTCATGCGGCCCATCTCAAACCCCAATTTCCTGAGTGAATCGGCAAGACCTATGGATGCAATCTCTCCGGCTCTCCCCGCGGACTGGCGGGATGTGCCGATATGAACCAGACCGTTGAGAAATGTTCCCGTGGTCAGTACCACCGTTTTACCGCTGTAACAAAAACCCGTATTGTCGATTACTCCCGTGGTTTTTCCCCCTTCGACAATAATGTCATCCACGAGCGCCTGCCTGACATACAGGTTTTGTTCTTTTTCTACAATCTCCTTCATCGCGAGCCGGTAGAGCTGCTTGTCGCACTGCACGCGGGAAGACTGAACAGCGGGTCCTTTTGAACTGTTCAGGAGTCTGAAATGGCAGGCCGTTCTGTCGGCTATTCTCCCCATCTGGCCTCCGAGGGCGTCGATCTCTTTTACGAGCTGTCCCTTGGCGAGACCGCCTATGGCGGGATTGCACGGCATCAGGGCAATCGAGTCGAGGTTGATGTTGAAGAGCAGTGTCCGGCATCCCATTCGTGCGGCGGCAAGGGCCGCTTCACAGCCGGCGTGACCGGCACCTACGACTATGACATCAAATTTTTTCGGGAAACTCATACTCACATCCACATATAATTGCTTGAATTAACGACAGCAGTCTAATAGCATTGGTCCTGAAAAGACAATAAAAAAATGCGAAGCGCAAACCGCGCGGTAAAGATAACCATGCAGAAACCGGATTTCTGGAATAATTCAAAAAGATATTACGACCTGAAAAGCTTTTTTATCAATACATTCGGATATAAGGTCTATAAACTGCAAATAGATGCGGGGTTTACCTGTCCGAACCGCGACGGGAAGGTGGCGAAGGGCGGGTGTATTTACTGTGACGGCCGGTTTTCAAAGCTCCGGCAGACGGGACCGTTGCCGACAGTCACTGAACAGATTGAAACGGGGAAGAATTTTTACCGGGAGAAGAGGGGAGCGCAGAAATTTATCGCCTACTTTCAAACTGCCACAAACACTTACGCCCCCCGCGAAAGGCTCACGGTTCTTTATAATGAGGCCCTTTCACAGGATGATATAGTGGGTATCTCTGTCGGTACGAGGCCGGACTGCGTGCCGGATGACGTAATACGACTGTTTGAAGAATACGCCCGGGAGTATCACGTATGGCTGGAATACGGACTTCAGTCCATCCACGACAGGACATTAGCGTTCATTAACAGGGGACATGACTCGAAGGATTTTCTGAATGCCGTGGCTCGAACCGCACACCGAAATATCAATATCTGCGTTCATATTATTGTCGGACTCCCGGGGGAAACAAGAGAGGACATTATTCAAACGGCACGGACAATAGCGTCCCTGCCGGTTCAGGGCATAAAGATACACCTGCTGCTGGCGCTTTCCGGGACCCCCCTCGGCGCCCTTTATGAAAAGGGAGCGATCAGCCTGATAACGAAGGAGGAATATGTTTCCACTGTCTGCGACATCCTCGAAATACTGCCGCCGGAAATGGTTATACAGAGGCTGACCGCTGATGGATACAGCGACATTTATCTGGCTCCCGACTGGGGAAGAAACAAGATGTCTGTTCTGAACGCAATCGACAGAGAACTTGAACAGAGGAATTCATGGCAGGGGAAATCGAGTACACCCATCCCCTCTTAGCAGAGGCAGAAAATAGTAAGGCGGGGTATGAAGCAGTACCCCGCCTTTGTTGTAATCGAACGGTTTCCCTTTTTACTCTATTCCGTAGTTCTTGCCATACGTCTCAACGACATAGTCGATATCCTTGTCCCCTCTGCCTGACAGATTTACCAGTATCGTCTTGTCTCTGCCGAGAGTCCCCGCCAGTTTTGTGGCGTATGCTATTGCGTGTGCGCTCTCAAGGGCGGGGATGATCCCCTCGACTCTGGAGAGTTCAAAAAACGCGTCGAGTGTTTCCTGGTCGCTCGCCGTTACATAGGTAACCCGTTTGATGTCCTTAAGAAGACTATGCTGGGGGCCGACGCTCGGATAGTCAAGTCCGCTTGCGACGGAATACACCGGGAGGGGCTCTCCCTCTTTGTCTTGGAGCATATAGGAATTGAATCCGTGTAACACGCCCGGTGTGCCGAGTGTCAAAGTTGCCGCATGTTCTCCATCTTCAAAGCTGAGACCTGAAGGTTCAACTCCATATATGGCAACATCTTTATCATTCAGAAACGCGGTGAAAAGACCCATCGCATTAGAACCGCCTCCAACGCATGCCACCAGATTATCGGGAAGTCCCCCGGTAGCCTCTTTAAACTGCTTCTTTGCTTCCATGCCGACCACTGACTGAAAATCCCTGACCATCATCGGAAAAGGATGGGGCCCGACAACAGAACCGATGGCGTAGAGCTGGGTAACCGGGTCTTCAAGGTATGCTTCGAATGCCGCGTCAACCGCGTCCTTGAGTGTCTTGGTTCCGCGTGATACGGGGACAACCCTGGCACCTACTATCTTCATCCGGATGACATTCGGATGCTGTTTGACGATGTCGATTTCGCCCATATAGATATCGCATTCGAGTCCGACAAAAGCGGCCGCTGTCGCAAGGGCCACTCCATGCTGACCGGCGCCTGTCTCGGCGATAATCTTTTTCTTGCCCATTTTTTTGGCGAGCAATGCTTCTCCAAGACAGTGATTTATCTTGTGTGCGCCGGTATGGTTAAGGTCTTCTCTCTTGAAATATATACGCGCGCCGCCGTATTTTTCCGAGAGGCTCTTCGCGTAAAAAATAGGGCTGGGTCTGCCCACATAGTCTCTATATAATGTCGACAGTTCCTCTTTAAACCCCTCGTCATCTTTTATCTTGTCGTACGCCTCCGCGATTTCGTCAAGTACTTCCTGTATCTGAGGCGGCACAAAACTACCGCCATATTCTCCGAAATATCCCGTCTTGTCGGGCATCTCCACTGATCCCAAATTCATATTCATCCTATTTTTCCCCTCCATGATATCTGTCCAGCATTTTTTTTGTTGTCGAGTTATTTTTCTTTAATATCTTCGAACCCCTGGTGATCTTGCAGAGGCTTATTCCGTACTGTGCCGCTATATTCCTCTGGGTGTTGCCTTCGTAAAGCTCCTGCAGAAGTTTCCAGCGAAGAGAGAAATCCTTGATTTCCCGGGGAGTGAGAATCTCTTCAATAAATGATCTCATCTCTTCAAAATCAGTTATCTCTGTAAATATCTCTACAAGTTCGTTTCTCGAAGCCACCCCTTCCTCCTCGTTTCTGCGAGCAGAAACATACATAAACGGGTTATAAATAGCAAGAGTTTTTTAAAAATAAAATAAGGGGGAGACCGAACAATGAAATTCGAGCGGGAGAGATTCCACAGGCAGCTGATCCTTACTGCCTCAATCCTGACGCGGGGAGGGAACAGGGACCGCTCGCAGGGATTTGGTTGTATGAATGCCCCGTCGACGACAAAAGGGCATACGGCATCCTACTCAATACCCTGTCCGATTGCCTCTTTGACCCGCACGATAAGCGCTTCTTTCGTTTCGTATGAATATTCCGTAACAGGGATGGGGGCGTGTATTATTATTTTCATCTTGCCCGGAAGGATTCTCAGGCTTTTCTTGGGCAATATTTTTCTTCCCCCTACGACGGTTACCGGGAGTATCGGCACTTTTGCTTCCAATGCCATAACAAACCCACCCTTCTTGAAAGGCTGAAGTTTTCCATCCGTGCTTCTTGTGCCTTCGGGGAAGAAAACGACGGAGGAACCGGCCCGTATCTTCTCGCTGGCCATCTTGAGGCTTTTTTGGGCTCTTTCGGAATTTCCTCTGTCGATATAGATATGACCGACCTTTTCGCAGGCGACACCGAATATGGGTATCTTCCGTAATTCCATTTTCATAACCCATTTCAGCCGCAGGGGCAGATACCCTATCAATGCGAGCACATCATAATAACTCTGATGATTCACCATCACGATATAGGGCTGATCTTTCTCTATCAGTTCATCTCCGCTTATCGATATCGGTACCCGTGACAATGCAAGATTAATCCTGGCCCAGACCGCGCTTATGGAATCAACTCCGGCTCCTCGAGGATCGAAGTATGCGGTAAGCACACACATAGCAGATGCCACAACGGTATCCAGTGCAATCATGACAATAAGAACCGGGCGATAGGCACAAAAGGCGAAATCGCTGGCCTTTTTTCTTGCCTGTTCACTTGAAAATTTATAAGCGGCAAAATTGATATATGGCACGACACTTTTCCTCTCCGGGATCTCGCTTGAAATGAAGTATAAATATAATCTCAAATCCGAAAACAATCAACACCTATTACGGGATATCTTTCCATTAAGCGATCTGTTTCATGGAAAGACCGCTGGGGGGGGGGTAGATTACAGATACGCGGTGTCTCCGTGTATATTCGTCTTTGTTACAGAGATATCCATCCGGGAGAATAGACGGTAAACGGCAGGCATTTCTCCGGAACAGGCAGGGATCGTAATCGAAGATTGTTATGGACATCCCTTTATGTGCCATACAATAAGACGTGAATAGACAACCCATTTATTCCTGATTGTTTTGTTCATGCCTGCCGTTAGAATGTTTGCTATGGATGTCGAAAACCAGTTGACAAGCAGCCGGGCAAGAACGGCAATGGAGACCGTGACATTATAGGGACGTCCCCTCCATTTCCTGAAAAACGTGTATCGGGATCGATAAAACTCTATCCGTGAACGGACATTTCTTCCGATACTTTTGCCCTGCAGGTGATAGATAATGGCCGAAGGAACGTGAAATATCTTCCAGCCGGCGGCACTCATCTGATATGCCCAGTCTGTTTCTTCAAAGAAAAAAAAGTAGCGCTCATCAAAGATACCTACCTCGTCCATTGCTTCTTTGCGTACAAGCATACAGGCACCGATAACCGATTCAACCTCAATGGGGTCTTTGTGATCATATCTCTTGCTGGGATATTTATTGGGGAAAAGGTATTCAAGAATGGAGGCGTTCATAAGAAGAGTAAAGATGGTGGGAAAATTCGCAATCGAATTCTGTCTGCTTCCATCATGATTCAAAAGCTGTCCCCCGGTCATGGCAGCTTCTTCATGATTTTCCATAAAGACAAACAGTTCGTGCACGGCATTCTTGGTCAGGACAGCGTCTGTATTGAGTAGAAGGGCATAGCGTCCCTTCATGACGGCAAACGCCTGATTGTTGGCCGCTCCGAACCCACGGTTTTCTTTATTTTCTATTACGCTGACATCGGGAAACTCTTGTGCTATCATGGCTACGCTGCCGTCATGTGAGGCGTTGTCCACTACAATAATCTCGAAGGGTATTTCCTTGACTGTCTGATAGACGGATTTGAGACAATTACGGAGAAGAGTTTTTGTATTCCAGTTGACTATAACAATGGTGATATCCATGGGGCAGGATTCCTACCCTTTCCGGTCTGATAAACGGGCCTGTTTGTGCAGTTCGCTCAACTTCGCATATTTAAAAAATTTGTTGATCGAGTCGGTAACAGAGAGGGTAAACCCCTGGGCCCCGTCGAGAAATCCGCGTTTCAGGAAGTAGTTCTGAATAAATGCCAGGGCTGCCCGAAATGAAGCTGAGCAGACTGTTGATTTTCTGCCTTCACTGAAGGCCTCTTGGGCCCCCAGCGTTGAATAATGATCGATCTTGATCATGATTTTACTCAGATCACTTTCTGTGAAGTGTTCAATGGGAACATTCAGCGCGGTCACTTCCCCGGTCACTTCCACCGATTCATGAACCGCCGCAGGGGTCATTCCGCCCAGCTCTTTTTGAAAGAGCCTGACAATCCGGTCTCCTCCCCAGAGGTGTTTGATCCAGCGGCCTTGGAACCAGTTGTTACGCGGGAAGCTGTAGCCGGCCACATCTCTCGTTCCTTTTGACACAATATCCGCGATAACCGGAGCGGTTTCAGTGGGAATGCGTTCATCGGCATCAAGGACAAGTACCCACCGGTTGTTACATTTATCTATGGCACACTGTTTTTGACGGCCGAACCCCCGCCACTTTTCGATAAATACATCACATCCGAAATCTGAGGCGATTTGAACCGTCTCATCAGTACTGCCCGAATCCACGACAACGATCTGATCCGCGAATCGGACACTTGCAAGACAGTCAGGCAGATTATCTGCTTCATTTTTCGTGATAATTGCTACTGAAAGTGGTATCTTCTCATGCATTGTTTAATAACACCGTCTGAAATATGGGATGAATGTGGCACCATACCACAGTTATACCCTGATTAACATAATGATTTACCTGCCGGGTTGTTGTTTATAAACCTTCTTTATCATGTGGAGAGCGCATGAACGTAGATGTAATTATTGCGACCTATAACAGGCCGGAGCTTCTGAAGGAGACACTCAGGAGTGTTGCCGGCCAGACGTATCCTCACTGGACATGCTGGATTATCGAAGACGGTGAGACCGAAGAGACCTGTAACGCCGTACAGCCGTTTCTGGAAGACGATCGTTTTCACTATCTCCCCGGTGAACACGTGGGTTTTCCGACCGCTCCGCGGAACCGCGGTATTCGGATGGGGAATGCCGAATATATCGCGATCCTTGACGATGACGACCTCTGGCTTCCGGAGAAACTCGAGAGACAGGTCGAGTTTTTAAACAGTCATCCCGATTGCGTGCTGCTGGGGTGTAACGCGTTTTACTGGTCCGGAACAGGGAGTTGGAGGGAATGCCCTTTATATTTCAGGAAAAATATGCAGAGCAGAATACGCTACAGTGAGTTGTTGCGATACAATTGCCTGGTTCATTCCTCTGTAGTGATGAGGCGAACCGCCATCGAACAGGCCGGGTTGTATAACGAAAATCTCGATCCTCCGGTAGGAGAGGACTATGAGTTGTGGCTGAGAATCGGTGCACTTGGAGAAATGTGCGTGTTTCCTGAACCGTATGTAGTGTTTCGAAAAACTCCTACAACCTTCTATTCAAAACTGAACCGGGTTCAGAATTATCAGGCGGCGGCAAATGTTTTCGATACGGCGTTAACGGATACAGGGGACATTCCCAGTCCCCTTTCCCTCCCTGAAAAAGCGCGGTTTGCCGAGGCATGCCGGCGCGAGAGAGATTTCTATCGTGCGGGTCCCCGTTTCCTGGGGCGTTTCAGGCACGAATTGGGATCAAGGATGAGAACGATATTGAAATTTCAATAAACGAGGAGCGTAAGCGAAAAACATGTGTCATATCATAAACCGCGTGCTGAAAAAGTTTGATCTCGCAATTCAGGAATATGAGAAAACGTGGGAGGCGAATACCTTCGCAAAACTGTATGAGTCGCGGATTAAACATGTTCCCCAGTCCGGCATGTATCCTGCGGAATGTATTGTTTTTTCGAAAGACAGGGCCTTTCAGCTCCACGCGCTTATCTCTTCGTACCTGGAGAAAGTTGATGTTCCGGTACCGCTGCACATCTTATACCACACATCAACCCCGGCACATCAAAGGGCGTATGATGACGTCGAAAAGCTCTTTTCCAATAATAGTGATATAATGTTTACAAAACAGGATTCCGACGGTTCGTTCCGCAGTAATCTGCTTTTATTGCTTCAATCAGTATATTCAGAAAAGATTTTTTTCCTGGTTGATGATGTACTGTTTGTCGAGGATGTCAATATGGCAGATTTCACTCAGTTCGATACCGACAAGTTCGTGCCGACACTGAGAATGGGACTGAACTTAAGGCGGGCCTATACTGTTCAGAAAGAGATGCCGTTGCCCGAGTTTCTTCCGAATAGTATAAAAGACGAAGACAAAATAACCTGGCAATGGGATCAGGGTATTTATGGGTGGGGCTATCCCGCCTCTGTGGACGGCCACCTCTTTTCAACGCAGGAAATTGCCGCTATGATAGAGCTGATTGATTTTTCAGCTCCCAACACCCTTGAAGATCAATTACAGAAATTTCGCAGGTTTTTCCTCTTTCGAAAGGGAGTTGCCTACAAAAAATCACGTATCGTTAACATCCCCTGCAACAGGGTTCAAACGGAAAATCGAAATTTGTATGGGAATATACATCAGGATTATTTATTGGAGCAGTGGGAAAAGGGATTTCAGATGGATTACAGAGGTGTGTACGGCTTTAATAATATAAGCGCTCACCAGGAAATATCTTTTAAATTTATCAAGCGATAATGTATTGAAATCCCATCACACTTCATTAATTGAAACCCGAACGCTCCAGACGGAAAATACATTTTCGGGAGACGGATTGAGAAAAGCGAGCATGAAAAACGAATCAAAAATCGATGTCTTTATTACGTTTCACAAAAAAGATGCCCCTGCATTACCTTTATGTGTTCAGTCAATAGAACGATATCTCGTTCCACGGCCACATAGGATCACTATATTGTCGGATGATGTTTCCTCCGAACTGCTGACACAATATGGGTTGAACCATATTCATGAATCATCCGTATTTGAGAAATTCTCCTTTGAGGAGATGCCGTATATGGAGTGTAGAGGGAGAGATCGTACCGGGTGGTATTTTCAGCAGTTTCTGAAGTGGGAAGCACGAAGATATTCAACAACGGAAAATTATGTTGTTGTTGATGCGGATACCGTATTTATTAAGCCGGTGAAATTGTTTCACCGGGACAAATACATCTTCCACAGAGGCGACCAGTATCATATGCCGTATTTCCAGACATATGAGAAACTCTTCGGGTATTTACCGGAAAAGCAGCGGTCGTTCATCGCCAATTATATGATCTTTAACACGAAGATTATAGGCGAAATTATAGAAGAGATTGAGAAGATTGATGCCACGCGGAAATGGTATGAAATACTGTTGAATACGGTTGACAGGAACGAGCCGAGTGCTTTTTCGGAGTTTGAAACATACGGGTATTATATGAGCAAACACTACCCCGACCTTTTTTACTCAAGAAACTGCCCCAATAAAATAGTGCAGAGTGAAAAGATATCTCGCCATTTTTTTAATATGATTCGTTACCGGCTGAGGGGATACACATCGATCTCATATCACTGCTATGAACGATAAGCGTCAATCGATCTGTTGCTGATCATATATACCTCCATTCACTTTGCTGTAATGGATAATGTCGCTCTGTTCATAGAGCTGGACATGTCCTTTGGGATCGGTAATGTACGAGATCCTTTCGTAGTCGACGGTTCTGTGTTTCATGCCGCTTTCGGCAATGCTCTTGTTAATCGCGTATGTAAAGGCATCGGGTCCCGTAAGGTGGAGTGTTACGAGCTTGGAGTAAGAGGAGACCGAATTTAACGACCGTACATCGGGTATGTATTCGTCGAGAATGTTGCGGGTCATCATCTCTATCATCGTTTCAAGGTAGGGGTGATCTTTCGCGAAGAACAGCATCCATTGTTCATACGTCGGCTTGTTATTTTCGATCCGGTACATTTCATATTCTACGCGCGGTTTATCCAGTAAACATTCATCTCCGGGTCTGATAATTCGTATCAGAGGAACCCTCAGCTCTGTCTTTATATCGATATAAATACCGCCCTTCTTATATAAGATGCAGTATCGCCAGAAATCAGCCCTGGCGGCACCGAATTTAGGATTGAGGTGCAGATAGGCTTTATATACGTCGGAATCAAAATTTTCTTTTATAAATATCTCTCGTTCACGATCATCATGAAGAATAAACCGGCATTCCAGGTTCATTGCCTTATTCCGGGTCATAATCCCATTGATTATGGAACTGTTAATGTTTCTGGTTTTCCATGTCTGATATACCACCAATGGAATTCTGTGATTACGGGAATCGGTTGTATCTGACATATATATCCTTATCTTAGAAACATGCGAGAAAGAATTTGATTGCCTGCCTGAATGTATTGCCAGTTATATAAGTTTTCAATGCCGCAATCGTCAACAAAATAATTAGTCAGATGTATCCTTTCTGATTGTGGTTAATGGAAGGAGGTCATTTTTATTCATTGTTTGATAGGAATGACTGAATTATGGTATACACGCGACGATATATCGCGGTTATACCCTGATTAACATAATGATTTACCTGCCGGGTTGTTGTTTATAAACCTTCTTTATCATGTGGAGAGCGCATGAACGTAGATGTAATTATTGCGACCTATAACAGGCCGGAGCTTCTGAAGGAGACACTCAGGAGTGTTGCCGGCCAGACGTATCCTCACTGGACATGCTGGATTATCGAAGACGGTGAGACCGAAGAGACCTGTAACGCCGTACAGCCGTTTCTGGAAGACGATCGTTTTCACTATCTCCCCGGTGAACACGTGGGTTTTCCGACCGCTCCGCGGAACCGCGGTATTCGGATGGGGAATGCCGAATATATCGCGATCCTTGACGATGACGACCTCTGGCTTCCGGAGAAACTCGAGAGACAGGTCGAGTTTTTAAACAGTCATCCCGATTGCGTGCTGCTGGGGTGTAACGCGTTTTACTGGTCCGGAACAGGGAGTTGGAGGGAATGCCCTTTATATTTCAGGAAAAATATGCAGAGCAGAATACGCTACAGTGAGTTGTTGCGATACAATTGCCTGGTTCATTCCTCTGTAGTGATGAGGCGAACCGCCATCGAACAGGCCGGGTTGTATAACGAAAATCTCGATCCTCCGGTAGGAGAGGACTATGAGTTGTGGCTGAGAATCGGTGCACTTGGAGAAATGTGCGTGTTTCCTGAACCGTATGTAGTGTTTCGAAAAACTCCTACAACCTTCTATTCAAAACTGAACCGGGTTCAGAATTATCAGGCGGCGGCAAATGTTTTCGATACGGCGTTAACGGATACAGGGGACATTCCCAGTCCCCTTTCCCTCCCTGAAAAAGCGCGGTTTGCCGAGGCATGCCGGCGCGAGAGAGATTTCTATCGTGCGGGTCCCCGTTTCCTGGGAAGACTCAGGCATGAAATACATTCAAAGATCAGAGATTTCCTTGGCTCTTAACAGGGAATACATGCGAAAAGTCTCCTATTCGGTTTTTAGATTCGTATTGACAAGCCTTACCTCACATTCCAGCGGTTGAGGAAAGCAGGGGGGCGGGACGCCGTTCAAAAGCCGGTTACACCCGTATTGGTTCATGTCTGGCATCGGATCAACTCCTGCGGATCGAACGTACGGATGGGTACAGGGCCTGATGTTTCTATTTACAGGGGATACGAAAAGCTATGAGAAAAAATATCAGAATCGCATTTCCCCGGCTTTCTTTAAGGGGAGGGCCGAATATCTTCATGCAGCGGCTGCGTGAAAGTATTATACGACAGGATCTGGCACTCCCCAGAAGTTATCTCCTCCCCTTTTACGATATCGCATTGTTCCACAGTTCGGCACATTCGTATTATGACAAACCGTATGTGTTGAGGATGGATGGCCTCTATTTCGGCAGGGATGCCGCGGACCCTGATAAACAGAAAAACAATGACGATATGCGGCGTGCGATGGACGGAGCACGCGGCATTATATATCAATCCCGATTTGACAAGCGATTGATCGAAATGTATTTCGGCAGCACCAAGAAGGAAAATGTCGTTATCTGCAACGGTGCAAAGATTGAATATGCCGGCAGCAAAAATGGCATACGCGCCGATTTAGATCTTCCGCAAGGGCGCAGGTTGTTGATTTGTTCGGCAGGATGGCGCCGGCATAAAAGACTTCCCGAAATTGTTGAACTGCTGAGGCGTCTGAACGATATTGAAGACAGGTATGCGCTCATAATACTGGGCGAGCAGGATGAGTATGGGAGTTCAGACACTATCTATTCCCTGGGAAATGTTCATCCGAATGATATTGATCGGTACTACCAATGTGCTGATGTCTACATTCATCTAAGCTGGCTTGACCACTGTCCCAATACGGTTGTTGAGGCCATTGCGAATGGTCTGCCGGTGTTATGCTCCAACCAGGGCGGTACCCGTGAGATAGTCGAAGGCGCATGCGCCGGGATCGTCTCCGAATGCGATGATGACGTCGATCTCTTCAAGCTGGATCTGTATGAACCTCCGGCGCCTGATTGGGATACACTGATTCAATCTGCTCATCATCTGTTTGATAATTATGAAGAATATTGCCGAAGAATAAACAGGGATTTTGTTAATATCGATAGTGCTGCAGAGAACTATGTTACTTTTATGAAGAAATTGATTTAGTTCAAAGCAAAATTTTCACCTCTTTCCTCCCCGGTTTTTATTATGCACTATCTCTTTCTTAAGGGGATTTCCGTATATAAATACATGGGGCACAATGTACAATAGTCAACAGGTGTTCCACGGAAAAAGTGTTCACGAAAGTGTTCCCGTTTTTCCCCGCGCCATATCTCTCCCAGGGTATTTTCAAAAAGATTTCCCACGACAGGAGTATGTGAATACTCAACAATATTACATGGATGAATATCACCATTTGCCAGAATTTCAGCCTGTCTTCTTGGTATATTGCAAAAGGGGTGGTTTTTTTCGGGCGGTCTATAGATGCCGCCGGCATAATCATCCATGTCGGCAGCTTTTTCATTATACAATTTTTTTAAGTTTTTTCCGGTATCGACCGGAAATCTGTGCTCTTTGCAAAATCGTATTGCCTCGGGGATGACCCTTTCTTTGAATTCCTCCAGTTCATTCCTGGAGAGTAAAAACTGTTTTTCGAAATCACCCTCAAGATATGAAAGATTCATATCAACAGAACCGCTTTCATAGTGAAGTTTAATTAATTCAGTCAACTCTTTGTAATTATCCTTACAGATGATAGTTTGAGTATTTATTCTGAAATACGGGTATTGCTGCCTGAGATCAGAAAAGATCCGGATGGCATTGACCGCTTTCTCCCACAAC
>Ga0272443_10000289_pt1 | contig 95622 bp, 71 predicted proteins | sample SSMAcet12_FD_193581 | JGI IMG/M metagenome (GOLD analysis project Ga0272443, IMG submission 193581) | Marine sediment archaeal communities from Little Sippewissett salt marsh, Falmouth, MA, United States - SSM-Acet-12 | ecosystem: Environmental > Aquatic > Marine > Wetlands > Sediment ... | reverse complement strand
AAATTGACCGCCTGGGTCCATCCCATGCACACGCCCTGGCCCCATGGGCTGGCGGAGCTCCTTTTCCAACGTGTTCAAAAATGCACAAATCACCCCGGATATTATGTGCAGTAATGTGAACGGAAGGATCGATATGGCTGGGGTATGCCTGTTCAGAAATATGATGACGCATCGAGATGGACGCTGCGCTGAGAATCGGAAAGCACGAGAAGCATCAACATCCAAAGTCAATTCACGCGCCGATCAACACCGCCAGTCGGAATGCATCGACAAGCGAATGCCATCGTATTCACGGAATAAGGTGCTTAGGCGAGAGCGGCGGTTTCGGCGGGATCGGTCAGATTGAAATAAATTGTAAAAACAGTTCCTTGCCCGAGTGTACTCTGTACGTCCAGACGATATCCATAGGTTTCCAGAATTCGATACACAATCGAAAGGCCAAGGCCCGTTCCGTCTGGTTTTGTTGTAAAAAATGGATTAAAAATGTCTTTTAGGGTTTTGTCGTCCATGCCACAACCACTGTCCGAAATTTCAACCGTAACCCATTTATTTTTTATTGTTTTCACGGAAATATTCAGAGTACCCTCGCCATTGATGGACTCTGCACCGTTCAACAACAGATTCCAGACGACTTGTCGAAGCTGTAAGGGGTCGATTTCGATGTAGGCATCGTCAAAGGCCGTTAGCGTAACCTTGATTCGCTGATCGATGGAACCATCTTTTTCAAACAAAGTAACGATTTCCGCCAGCGCCGCATTCAGGTTGACTGTTTTTGCCTGGCCTGCGGAAGGTCTTGCAAACGTCAAAAAATTATTGACCAGACTGCTCAACCGGTCTGTTTCTCGAAGAACGATATGCATCAGGCGCATATTGTCCGCATCCTGCTCCAACTCGCCCTTCAGAATCTGGATGGCACCGGACAAGGAGGCCAAGGGATTTTTAATCTCATGGGCCAGACCGGCGGCCATCTCGCCGATTTGGGCCAGATTCTGAACCCTGTCGAGATGGGCTTCCATGGCCACCAGTTCCGCTTTCGACTTGCGCTCCTGATCGGCGAGGTAACCGCTCAAAAAAGCGACAGAAAAACACGCGACAGCCATAATGGCGCTTTTCTGGAATACCTGCACCCCGGTCAGGGTTGTCGCACGCCAGACCCCTCCGTACCCGAATGGGTCGATATACCCGTAAAGTTCGAGAACAAGCAGCATGGCAAACTGAAGACTGCAAAACAAGGCAACCATGAGGGTGCCCCGCTTGAATACAAACACACTGGAATAAATGACGATTAATAAATATAAAAATGAGAATACGCTGGAATAGCCCCCCGTTATGAAAACGACGAGAGAAATGCAAATGGCGTCGATGCAGATTTGAAAGTTGACAAAAAAAATCTGGTGCCTTTTTACGATGGGCGCTACCAGGCCGTAAAAAGCGGACAGCAGGACAATCGTCCCGCAAAGACCATATAGCAAAAGGGTCGGAAATTCTAATCGATAATCCCGGTAGGCAATTTGAACGACGATAGTCGATCCCAGCAGCAGCAAGGCGAATAAGAAGCGCAGCGACATCAACCAGTTGAGTTTTCTGCTGAATGTCTCTTGATCGTGCTGGGAATTGGGCAGCAATTCAGTCAAATCGGGCAGCCGGTTTGTTTCGAGTCACGTTTTTTTTAACAGACCGATTTCTCTGCCGTCGGTCAATGGATCGTCGGCCAGCTGCGGGTCGGTTGATGTTATGAAACGATCTGCAGAATGTCCGAACCGCTCCTTCGAATCGTCGACTACAGATTACCGGCCATTTTAAACACGGGCAGGTACATGGAAATGACCAGACCGCCAATAACGACGCCAAGAAAGACGAGCATGAACGGTTCGATCAGAGATGTCATGTTCTCTACGGCTTGATCCACCTCTTCCTCGTAAAAATCGGCAATTTTCTGGAGCATGGCATCCAAGGCACCGGTCGATTCGCCCACGGAGATCATCTGGCACACCATTGCCGGAAAAACGCCGGTTTCGGCCAGTGGATCCGCCATGGTGCGACCTTCGGCAATTCCGCTCCTGACGGTGTAAATGGCCTGCTCGACGGATTTATTCCCTGCGGTCTTGGCAACGATATCCAGGGCTTCCAGGATGGCGACACCGCTGGAAAGCATGGTTCCCATGGTTCGGGTAAACTTGGCGACCGCCACTTTGCGGAAAAGAAGACCGAATACCGGCAGCTTCAACATGGTGGCATCGACCATTTTTCGCCCGCGTTCGGTTCTATAGTATTTCTTGAACGCAAAAATGAAGAGAATCACACCGATAATGATCCAGTGGATTTTCGATTTCACGAATTCGCTCATGGCGACAACGATGAGCGTAGGAGTGGGAAGCGTTCCCCCCATATCGGCGAACATCTCCTGGAATACTGGAATGACGAACACCAGAATGATGGCAACGACAAGCACGGCGATGATCAAGGTGACAATCGGGTAGGTCATCGCACCTTTGACCTGGCTTTTCAATTTGGCAGCCTTTTCCATGTAAGCCGAAAGTCGCCGCAAGATGGTGTCCAGGATACCGCCGGCCTCACCGGCGGCCACCATATTTACGAACAGATCGTCGAATTGTTTGGGATACTTTTTCAGCGAATCGGCCAGCGTAGATCCACTTTCCACCTGCTCTTTGATGGCTTTCAACATCTTCTTGAAAGTGGCGTTTTCCTGCTGGGCATGCAGAATATCCATACACTGAATGATGGGGAGCCCCGCATCGATCATGGTCGAAAACTGCCGACAAAACAGGATGATATCCTTTTGGGTGACATTCGGCTGGAGAAAAGAAACGTTCTCGAAGAGATCTTTGGGTTTTTTCTTTATCTTGGTCGGTGTTATCCGAAGTCTGTTGAGATTGGAGCGCACCACGTTATCGCTGGCTGCTTCCATCTCGCCTTTTTGAACGACATTGTTCCTGTTCTTTCCTTCCCACAGATAAATCGGCATAACATCCCCCTGTGTCCTAAAATGAGTCGTCGCCGTTATGTGCAAAAGTAGTCAACGGTATTGTCATCACGGCCAAGCCGTTCATGCTGCCGAATAGAACAGTCCACGGTTCATCCGCTTGGAAACTAGTCGATTGGAGGCAACCAGTCTATCCAGCATCGGCTTCACTGTTTCAACATCGAGTCCCATGATCTGTGAAACGTCCCGGGCCGTATACGGCCGCCTTCTGACCGTATCGACCAAACGGGCCATCAAATCGCCATGCCGTCTTTCGCCGACAGGATGGTTGCATGATGGATATTTTACAACTTCGGCATTTCCAAGAAATTCTGAAATAACTCGAAGCCGATTGGCGTCCACCGGGCGGACCCACCCTTTCGTTCCCGGGCGGTCGAGGGTGTTCACAACAATGCCCTTCGAATCGATCCGCTGGAAAATTTCTTTCAACTGCTGCAGGTCTTCATCCGAATCGTTGACGTTTCCGACGGCAAAATATTCCAGCAGCAACCGGCCGTCGAACGTTTTTCCGAAGGCTGAAATGCCATCGATAACCCCTTGCAGATCGAGTTGCGGATGGGGACGGTTGACCTGCCTGAAACATTGGTCCGTGCCAGCATCCAGGGATGCCATGACCACGTCGGCATTCTTTACCTGCTCTCTGACCGCAAGCCGATCGAACAGGGTGCTGTTGGTCAGCACCGCCACCTTGTATCCAGGATAATCCGATTTGAGAAATTGGATGATCTCGCCGATGCCGTCATTCAAGGTCGGTTCGCCGGAACCGGAGAAAGTAATATAATCGATCTTTTCATTATGCGAGAGATACTTGCGCAATTCGGCCTTGACTCGGTCTACCGAAACGTATTCTTTCCGCCGCAACGTCAGATGGGTCGTGGCGCCGCATTCACAATACACGCAATCCAAGGTACATGTTTTATGGGGCACGAGATCCACACCGAGGGACACCCCCAAGCGTCGCGATAAAACGGGACCGAACAGGGTCCTGTATGGGTATGGGCAATCCGTATTCATCATCCGATTCTTGTATTTTTGTTGCCCTCTTGCTATCACAAAGCTCCTGAAACAACAATAACTTTATTAATATCGGGGGATTGGTGACAATATCATCGGGCCCTGAAAATCCAAATACACGGTCTCGTCAACTTGCAAAAATGAAACCAAAAGCGTATCATTTGTTTGTTTTCCTCATAAAAAGGCAAAGACACCCTACCTCATGACCACCACCGACAAGCAGGTAAAAAAACCGCTGACAATCATCACCAGCCACATCAATGCCGATTTTGACGCCGTGGCATCGATGCTCGCCGCCCAGAAGCTTTACCCGGAGGCGCTGGCGGTATTTCCCGGAACCCAGGAAAAAAACCTGCGGAATTTTTTCATTCAATCCATGGTGTATCTTTTTAACATCATCGAACTCAATCGCATCGACTTCTCGGCGGTGACCCGACTCGTTCTGGTCGACACCCGGCGAAGAAGCCGGATCGGCGAACTGAGCCGGGTTCTTGACAATCCGGGGTTGGAGATCCACGTCTTCGACCACCATCCCAAAAAAGAGGACGACATCCCTGCGGACAGAGAACACCATATGCTCACCGGCGCCACGGTAACTATTTTATCGGGGATCCTGCGCAAAAAGAGAATCCCTATCTCACCCGAGGAAGCCACCATTATGTGCCTGGGTATTTACGAGGACACCGGCTCCTTTACCTTTCCTTCGACGACCGAGCACGATTTCAAGGCCGCCGCCTATCTGCTTTCAAAAGGCGCCAATCTCAATGCCATTTCCGGCATGATTACCCGAGAATTCAATCCGGAGCAGATCGGCCTGCTCAACGATATGATACAAGCCGCAAAACGCTACACAATCAACGGCGTGGATATCGTTCTGACCAGCATAGCGACGGACAACTACTTCCCCGATTTCTCTTTTTTGGTTCAGAAAATGGCCAAAATGGAAAACATTGACGCCATCTTTGCTATGGGGCTGATGGAAAACAAAGTCTATATCGTGGCCAGAAGCCGAACTGAGGAGATCGACGTCGGCGACATACTGAGCCGGATGGGCGGCGGGGGGCACCCTTCCGCTGCATCGGCGACGGTCAAAGGCAAAACCGTCGCCCAAACCGAACAATTGCTTTTCGAAATCCTGTACGATAAAATTAATCCCCGGTACCTGGCCCGGCATCTAATGTCCTCACCGGCGATCATGGCTGACGAACAAACCACCTGCAGTATGGCCAAGACCCTGCTGACCCGCTATAACATCAATGCCCTGCTGGTTGTAAAAAAAGACAACGGTAACGATCGCATCACCGGCTGCATTACCCGCCAGGTGATCGAAAAGACCCTGTTTCACGATCTTGGCGACATTCCGATCCGCGAATATATGAACACGGAGATCTCCCAGGTCGAGCCGGACGCGGATCTGTCGGAAATCCAGGAAAAAATCATCGGTAACAAGCTGCGGATTCTGCCCGTAGTCGAAGGCACAAAAGTGCACGGTGTGATCACCCGTACAGACCTTCTCAACACCCTGGTTCAACGAAACCGGACGACCAAGTACGAGTTTCCCAATCCTTCAAGCGAAACCAGCAATAAACGCTCCCGAGTGGTTCACAATTTCATGCGTGAACGACTCTCCAAGAACATTCTGGAAATGTTGGCACAACTTGGCGAAACCGCGGCTGGATTGGACTGCAGGGCCTATGTCGTGGGGGGTTTTGTTCGGGATCTGTTCCTGTTTCGGAAGAATGAAGACATCGACGTCGTCATTGAGGGAGATGGAATCGCTTTCGCCAAAGCATTCGCCAATGCCCATGGAGCAAGGACGCACACCCATGAGAAGTTCGGGACCGCCGTGATCACCTTTCCCGACGACTTTAAAATCGATGTGGCCTCTGCGCGCATGGAATATTATCAGTTTCCGGCGTCATTGCCGGTCGTTGAGATGAGTTCCATCAAAATGGACATGTTTCGAAGAGACTTTACCATCAACACGCTGGCCATTGAACTCAACCCCGATAAGTTCGGAAGACTGCTCGATTTTTTCTCCGCCCAGAAAGACATCAAGGACAAGGTGCTGCGGGTGCTTCACAACCTGAGCTTCGTCGAGGATCCTACCCGGGTGTTCAGGGCGTTGCGATTCGAACAGCGTTTCGGTTTCACCATCGGCAAACTTACCTCAAGTCTTATCGACAACGCCGTAAAAATGGACTTCTTCAAGCGCGTTGCCGGCAAACGGCTCTATACGGAGCTGAAATTGATCCTGAAGGAGGAACACCCCGCACCGATCCTGTTGCGCCTTCTGGATTACGATCTGCTGCGGATCATTCATCCACGGATAAAGATCAAGAACGACCTGCAACGCCTGCTTGAAACCGCCCAGAAAGTAACCGACTGGCACGATCTGCTCTTCATCGATGAATCCTATGAGCGCTGGGCCGTTTATTTCATGACCCTGCTGTGCCATTGCGACCTTAACGCCACCCTTGAAATCTGCGACCACCTCACGATCGCCCCACGCTACAGGAAAATGTTCGGCGAAGCCCGCATCCTGATGGCCGAGCACCTCACACGTCTGGAGCGCCGCAAACGCATGAACAACGCCCAGATCTACAATCTGCTCAAGGGGCTGAAAACCGAACTGATTCTTTATATGATGATATGCACGACCTCGGACACGGCCATCAAACGAATCTCCAAATATCATACCCAACTTCGCCATGTTTCCATCACCCTTTCCGGGAAAGACCTCCTGGACATGGGGCTGCCCCCGGGCCCTCTGTTCACTCGGACGTTGCAGGCGGTTTTAGAAGCCAAACTCAACGGGCGCGTCCGAAACCGGGAAGAAGAATTTGCCTTCGCCCGGCAAACGATTAAACGGCAGAGCAAAAAAAAGCATGGATCGCCACAGGATCGAAACCCGTGACCGACATGATTTTTTTTCTTGATTGCATCATCCCTTCTGTTTAGTATACCAAGTTTTATTGATGCGTGCCCTGCCATAAATTTGTCTCGGGCACCCAACTCAGGGCTGGATGCAACCGGTAAAGCGGCGCATGCTGAACCTGCAATCGGGAGATGGTTTGATGAGTGAAAAGAAACGAATATTGAGTGGCATGCGACCCACCGGACCGCTTCATCTGGGCAACCTTCACGGGGCATTGGCCAACTGGGTGGATATGCAGGACCTGTACGACTGTTTCTTCTTTATTGCTGACTGGCATGCCCTGACCAGCAACTACGAGGATCCGAGTGCCATCACCGGTTACGTAGAAGAAATGATGATCGACTGGCTCAGCGCCAGTCTCGATCCGGAGAAAAGCACCTTGTTCGTTCAATCGCTGGTTCCGGAGCATGCCGAACTGTTTCTTTATCTTTCCATGATCACGCCGGTTCCGTGGCTGGAGCGAAACCCCACCTACAAGGATCAAATTGTCCAGCTCGACAACAAGGATCTGTCTACATTCGGGTTTTTGGGATACCCGGTACTTCAGGCAGCGGATATCATCATGTACAAGGCCAACGGTGTCCCGGTGGGTGTTGATCAGGTGCCTCACGTGGAGATTACCCGGGAAATCGCCCGTCGTTTCAATTTCCTTTACGGCGATGTCTTTCCAGAACCGGATGCCATCTTGACCAAGACGTCCAAAATCCTCGGTTTGGATCGACGCAAGATGAGTAAATCCTACAACAACGCCATCTATCTTTCCGACACGCCGGACGAGATTGCCAAAAAAGCGTCCCAGATGATCACCGACCCCCAGCGCATGCGGCGGGCCGACCCGGGCAACCCGGACATCTGTAATGTATTTGAATTTCATAAAATTTATTCGGATAAAGAGACATGGCAAGCCATTGATCCCCAGTGTCGCAATGCCGAGATCGGCTGCGTGGAATGCAAGAAAATCATGGCGAAAAGCCTGATCGAGGCCATGAAGCCGCTTCACGAACGACGCGAACATTTCAAGGCCAGGCCGGATCGGGTTAGGGAAATCATTGCCTTTGGCAGCGAAAAAGCCCGCACGGTGGCTAAAAATACCATGGAGGAAGTCAGAGCGGCGGTAAAGATCAGGGCATAGGGCGCTCCATTTAGAAAGGGCATCTTGCGGCCCAGGCCGGCGTTCTCACTCCGCTGAAATCCTCAACGTAGCGCTGCTACGCCTGCGGTTTCAGCCTCGCTGCGGCCTTGGCCTGAGCCACAACCTACCCTTTCTAAACGGGCGCAGGTTAAACGGGGCAGCAAAAATATAATGCCCACATATTTCCGTAAAAAAGTCATTATCAACGCTATAGGCCATTTAGTTTTATGCCATTGACCATGGACAATTCGCCGGATAGCGGTCACGAAGAGCCAACGGGCGATCGCTACCGGGTTCGGCTTCAAAATGTTTTCGAAGGCCCCATGGATCTTCTGATCCACCTGATCCGGAAGGCCGAGGTGGACATCTACGACATTCCAATTGCCCGGATTACCAGTCAGTACCTGGAATATCTGGAATGGATGAAGCAGATGAACATCGATTTTGCCGGCGATTTCGTCCTCATGGCCTCAACCCTGACCCATATCAAGTCCAAGATGCTGCTCCCGGTCCAACTGGGTGAGGAAGAGGAAGAGGATCCCCGGCTGGAAATCACCCGGCCACTGCTGGAATATCTGCGCATCAAATCGGCCGCCGAACAGTTGGCCGAACGCGACCTATTAGGCGACAAAACGTTTACCCGCAAGCCGGATGCCGACACCCTGAAAAGTGCCCAGGAAGATCAGGTGATCCGCATCGGGTTGTTCGAACTGATCGATGCGTTTCAGAACATTCTGGACAAAGTCTCTCCAGAGCATCGGGTCGACCTCTCCCGTGACCGGGTGTCGGTCCGCGAGCGCATTGCCCAGCTGACGGAACTGTTGGAAAAACAGGAAAGCATGACCTTCGACGAATTGTTTGTCGAAAGTCGAGAGCGATTTGATATTATCGTCACATTCCTGGCGCTTCTGGAGATGGCCAAGCTCAGCCTGATTCGTATCGCCCAGCATGTGCCCACGGGGATCATCCGGATATTTTATCAGTAATGGCGGAAGACCTTAAATATATCATCGAAAGCCTGCTTTTCGTCTCGGAAACGCCGCTCACGATGGAACAGCTCAAAAACATCCTTGAGGGCGAGGAAACCGCCGCCATCCGGGCTGCCGTCAATGACCTCATCGCCGAATACGAGCAACGCAACGGCGGCTTCGTGCTCAAACAGGTGGCCGGCGGATACCAGTTCCGCACCCAGGGCCGCTTCAACGAGTGGATCAAGCGGCTGGTGCGCCCCAATGCCCCGCGCCTGAGCAAGGCCGCCCTGGAAACCCTGGCCATCATCGCCTACAACCAGCCCATCATCCGCAGCGACATCGAGCATATCCGGGGGGTGGACAGCGGCGGCGTCATCCGCATGCTTATGGAGCGCAAGCTGATCCGCGTGCTGGGCCGCAAGGAAATCCCCGGCCGACCGCTGATCTACGCCACCACCAAGCACTTTCTGGAAGTGTTCGAACTCAAGGACCTCAATGATTTGCCCACCCCCAAGGAGATCGAGGAACTCAACCAGTCGCGGTTGGATGAGGAGGCTGAGGATCAGGGGTGGGCCGAAGGTGTTTCGGCAAAATTCACACCCCCACTCGATGACGATAATCCTGCATCCGATGCGGGAACCAACGAAATGCCCCCTGATATTTCCACGCTTGACGGGAAAAACAAGTAAAATTATCCTGTCCCATAAAACAGGGAAAAAATTCCCACTTATGAAAACTTTTCTATATATTTTTTTTCACAATCCGCCTCCATTCCTTAGCCACACCTTCTGTTAAAAAATCTTAATTTATTTAAATAATACAATTTATAATTATTTTCAAAATAATTCAAACTTGGCTTTTTAATTGCGAATTACATGTTTAATACGGGAATTTTTTACCAATAATTAGCAGATGAATAATGTTGAAAAGTTTTTTGGGCCGTCTTTTCAATTAATTGCAGTTAAATTTGAGAGAAAGAGGAGAAGCTTATGAAAAAAATAGAAATTGTATTGGCTATTTTGTTAATTTTTGGATTTACTTCTGTTTCATGGGCGCTACCACTTCTAAATGAAACATCTCCAGGTTCAGGTTCATATTATGATACATACCCCACATCAATGGGGGGTGAGTCCTACGGTATTTATACAAACAGTGGAACTCTTATAAATGAGGTTCAGTCAGGCAACATCTCTGATTCTGCCGCAGACATGGAATATTTGGAGGGTTGGATTGAAGATGCACTTGGCTATGATTCATCTTTTGAACTAGTTGAAACCGCTACAACTTATACACCTGCTGATGGTAATACCGGCACATGGGCAACTGCTGGCCTTGCAGATATAAGCTTTTATCTTGTCAAGGCATCTTCAGCTTGGGCTCTTTATTTAGTAGATCCCGCAGACAGCACTGGATCGTATAGTACCTTTGATATATGGTCTAAAGGTTATGGGGGAAATGATGGAGTTAACATTTCCCATTTAGATGGATTCAATCCGACAGCACCCGTACCCGAACCAGCAACCATGCTCCTGCTTGGAACCGGACTACTCGGCATAGCCGTCACCGGCCGAAAGAAATTCAAGAAATAGCGTATTGCATTAAATCCTTATGAATTGAAATATCTGAAGGCAGGACGGAAACTCGTCCTGCCTTTTTTCATTCCAGAATTGCATCCTTCCGGCACAACCCCACCCCGGTATCCATTTCCCGATCCACCACCATATACAGTATTGATTTTTTACCCCGTATCCATCATAAAGGGGACCAAGCAAGAAAACGAACGTCGAACGTCGAACACTGAACATCGAACGTCGAATCAGGAAGTCGCTGCGCTCCAACTGACCATAAAGCATTAACACAATCAAATCGTCGTCCTAACCTGGACCCCGAATTTACCCGGACTATAGGTTTTCGCTGGCCAAGCGGGTTGGACTTGAAAAATCGATACTGAAAGCGTATTCGACAGCCAGCCATTGCTACGAACCCCTTTCAACAGAACTGATTCAACATTCGACGTTGGATGTTCGATGTTCGACGTTCTCTATAAAATGATCGTCACTCGGACACCCGGAGGTAACCATCAAAACCGAAACCCTTTTCAATAACGGTAACAACAAACGCGACTACAACGCCGCCTCCCTGGAAGTCCTTAAGGGATTGGACCCGGTGCGACGGCGTCCGGGTATGTACACCGACACCCAGCGCCCCAACCACCTGGCCCAGGAGGTGATCGACAACAGTGTGGACGAGGCCATCGCCGGGTTTGCCAAGCGTATCGATGTGATCCTGCATGACGACGGTTCCCTGAGCGCGGCCGACGATGGCCGGGGCATGCCCACGGACCTCCATCCCGAGGAGGGCATCACCGGGGTGGAGGTGATCCTGCTCAAGCTGCACGCCGGCGCCAAGTTTTCCAATAAGGACTACCAGTTTTCCGGCGGCCTGCACGGCGTCGGCGTCTCGGTGGTCAACGCCCTCTCCTCGCGCCTGGAAGTCGAGATCAAGCGCGACGGCAACAAGCACTTCATCCGCTTTGCCGGTGGGCACAAGCAGCAGGATCTGGAAATCACCGGCACAGTGGGCCAACGCAACACCGGTACCTACATACGCTTCTGGCCGGACGAGACCTATTTCGACACCATCCGCTTCTCCGTCCCACGCCTGCGCCACACCCTGCGCGCCAAGGCCGTGCTGTGCCCGGGGCTCACGGTAACGTTTACCGACGAAAACAGCGGGGAAAAGGACCAGTGGGTTTACGAGGACGGGCTGCAGGAATACCTGGCCGATGGTCTCAATGGATGTGAAACGGTTCCCGACGAACCATTTGTAGGGAAAGTGGACGGTGACGGCGAAGCGGTATCCTGGGCCGTGGCGTGGCTGCCGGAAGGCGGCGAAAGCATCATGGAAAGCTATGTCAACCTGATCCCGACCTCCCAGGGCGGCACCCACGTCAATGGATTTCGCTCCGGTTTGCTGGCCGCCATTCGTGAGTTCTGCGAATTTCGAAAACTGATCCCCCGGGGCATCAAACTGGCTCCCGACGACATCTGGGACCGCTGCGCCTATGTGCTCTCCGCCAAAATGACCGACCCGCGGTTTTCCGGCCAGACCAAGGAGCGCCTCTCCTCGCGGCAGTGCGCCTCGTTCGTCAACGGTGTGGTCAAAGATGCATTCAGCCTTTGGCTCAATCACCACACCGAAGCCGGAGAGCGGCTGGCAGAGATGGCCATCGAAAGCGCCCGCAATCGCATCAGAGCCAGCAAGAAAATCGTACGCAAAAAAATCACCGCCGGGCCGGCCCTGCCCGGCAAGCTGGCCGACTGTGTCAGCCAGGATCCCACGCGCAGCGAGCTGTTTCTGGTGGAAGGGGACTCGGCGGGCGGCTCGGCCAAACAGGCCAGGGACCGGCAGACCCAGGCAGTCATGCCCCTGCGGGGCAAGATCCTCAACACGTGGGAGGTTGATTCCGGCCAGATCCTGGCGTCCAAAGAGGTGCACGACATTTCCGTGGCCATCGGCGTGGATCCCGGATCGCAGAACCTCGACGGCCTGCGTTACGAAAGGATCTGTATCCTGGCCGATGCGGATTCCGATGGCCTGCACATTGCCACCCTGCTTTGCGCGCTGTTTCTGCAGCACTTCACCCCGCTGGTCAAATCCGGGCATGTCTTCGTCGCCATGCCGCCGCTCTACCGCATCGACATGGCCAAAGAGGTGCGCTATGCCCTGGACGAGGCCGAGAAAAGCGCCATTATCCGCCGTCTGGAGAAAAAGAAGCCCAAGGCCAAAATCAACGTGCAGCGATTCAAAGGGCTGGGCGAGATGAATCCCATGCAACTGCGAGAAACCACCATGGCACCGGACACCCGCCGACTGGTTCAATTAACCGTCGATGAAGACGAGGCCACCTTTGCCACCCTGGATATGCTGCTGGGCAAAAAAAGGGCCTCCGACCGCCGCCGATGGATCGAAGAGAGCGGGGATCGGGCGGAAGTATAGGGGTCCAGGGTTCGAGGATTCGAGGATTCGAGGGTTTTCAGGCTTTGCCGCTGAACGTCGAACACTGAACGTCCAACATCGAACGTTGAATAAGAAACTCTGACATTATTTATTGTTTATGGTTTCTAAAAATAAGAGGGCGTTTAATTTTTGTCATTCCCGCGCAGGCGGGAATCCATAACTGCCTACTAAGACTGGATTCCCGCCTGCGCGGGAATGACATGACTGGCGACTTTTTGCGAACCTGCCAATGGTTACGGCAACAAATGGAACGATGGTTCGTTTATTCGTTCGAACGGCGGAGCGAAGCGATCTCATCATTCGCCATTGGATGTTCGACGTTCGATGTTCGACGTTCACCGCCCTTGAACCCTTTGTTCTTTCAGCACTTTATTATATATTAACTGACCAATTGGAATTATGAATAATATGTCCAACGCACATCCCATAGACACCGAACGCATCCCCCTGCAGCAGTTCTCCCGGCAGGCCTATCTCGATTATGCCATGTATGTAATCATGGACCGCGCCCTGCCGCACATCGGCGACGGACTCAAACCGGTGCAGCGCCGTATTATTTACGCCATGAGCGAACTGGGGCTCAAGGCCACGTCCAAACACAAAAAATCGGCCCGCACAGTGGGAGACGTGCTGGGCAAATTTCACCCCCACGGAGATACGGCCTGCTACGAAGCCATGGTCCACATGGCCCAGGACTTTTCCTACCGCTATCCGTTGATCGACGGCCAGGGCAACTGGGGGGCGCCGGACGACCCCAAATCCTTTGCCGCCATGCGCTACACCGAAGCCCGCCTCTCGCCGTTTGCCGAAGTGCTTCTGGCGGAGGTCGGCATGGGAACGGTGCAGTGGGTACCCAATTTCGACGGCACCCTGAAAGAACCGCGCCTGCTTCCTGCCCGTCTGCCCAATATTTTGCTCAACGGCAGCACCGGAATCGCCGTGGGCATGGCCACCGACATCCCACCCCACAATCTCAGGGAAGTGGTCGATGCCTGCATCCACCTGATCGACCATCCGAAAGCCGATACCCAAGCCCTGTGCACCTATATCCAGGGTCCCGACTACCCGTCCGGTGCCGAAATCATCACGCCGCGGGAAGAGATCGAACAAATCTACCGAACGGGGAAAGGCATCGTCCGCATGCGGGCGACCTTTGAGGCGGAAAACGGCGACATCGTCATCAACGCCCTGCCCCACCAGGTGTCTCCGGCTAAAATTCTGGAGCAGATCGCCGGCCAGATGGCCAAGAAAAAGCTGCCCATGGTGGCCGACCTAAGGGATGAATCGGACCATGAAGAGCCCATCCGCCTTGTGATCGTCCCCCGTTCCAACCGGGTGGATAAAGAGGCCCTCATGGCCCATCTTTTCGCCACCACGGATCTGGAAAAGACCTTCCGCGCCAATCTTAACCTAATCGGCCTGGACCGTAAACCTGCAGTCAAGGGGCTAACGGAATTGCTGGGCGAATGGATTGAATTCCGAACCCAAACCGTCAAGGACCGCCTGGGATACCGGCTCGAAAAAGTCAAACAGCGTCTGCATATCCTCGAGGGCCTGCTGATCGCCTACCTGAACATCGACGAGGTGATCCGCATCATCCGCACCGAAGACCCGCCCAAGCCGGTGCTGATGGACCGCTTCAGCCTCTCCGACGAGCAGGCCGAAGCCATCCTGCAGCTTCGCCTTCGTCACCTGGCCAAACTGGAAGAGATGAAAATCCGCGGCGAACAAGAGGACCTGGATAAGGAACGCCAGCAACTGGAAAAAATTCTGGGCTCCGAAACCCGCCTAAAGACCTTGATTAAAAAAGAGCTACGAACCGACGCCAAGACCTACGGAGACCCGCGGCGCACGGCCATCGTCCAACGCGAAGAGGCCCAGGCCATTTCCGAAGAGCAGCTGGCCCCGGTGGAACCGGTGACCGTCATTCTCTCGGCCAACGGCTGGGTGCGCGCCGCCAAGGGACATGAAATCGAGCCCGAGGAAGCCAGCTACCGACCGGGCGATCACTACCTGGACGCCGCCCGGGGCAAAAGCAACCAGCCGGTGGTCTTTGTGGACACCACCGGCCGGAGTTACGGTCTCTCGGCGCACACCCTGCCTTCGGCCCGGGGATACGGGGAACCGCTTACCGGCCGCTTTGTCCTGCCGCCGGGGGCCACCATCACCGCCGTTCTGATGGCACCGTCGAATCGCAAGCTGCTGATGGCCAGCGACGCCGGCTACGGGTTCATCACCCGGTTCGAAGATCTGGTTACCCGGAACACCAAGGGCAAAGCGATTCTGACCCTGCCCAAAGGCGCCCAGCCGCTTCGGCCCATCCTGTTTGACGACGGTTCGGTCAAATTGCTGGCGGCGGTCACCAACGAGGGACGCATGCTGGTCTTTTCGCTGAACAAACTGCCCGCCCTGGCCAAAGGAAAAGGAAATAAAATCATTCAGATACCTCCTAAACGAGCCAAATCGCGCGAGGAGCTGCTGACCCATCTGATCCTGGTTCCCGAAGAGGGCACTCTGGTGATCCACGCCGGCAAGCGGTTTTTCAAGCTGACCTATGGCAACCTTTCCCAGTACATGGGCGAACGCGGCCGCCGCGGCAAGAAACTGCCCCGCGGGTTTCAGAACGTGGACTGGCTGGAAAGCCAGGAACCGGTTCAAGCGCCTTTGGATTTGGGAGACACGACGGATGGCCAAGAGACAGAATCCTGATTCTTTGAAACATTGCCTACGCAAGGGCTCGCTGACCGTCTCTATTCGTGAAAAGTAAATCCGGAATCGTCTTTTATGCTTTTTTCGAGCCTCTTTTTTCTCTTCGCCTTTCTCCCGGCGGTTATCCTGGCCTACTACGGCCAATACCTGCTGGCAAAAAATCGCCTTCGCAACCTGATTCTGCTGCTTTTTTCGTACCTTTTCTATCTTTTCGGGGCGCCGGACTTTATTCTGTTTCTGGCCGGATCGACCCTCTTCGACTATGCCGTCGGGCGCTTCATGGACCGCTTTCCGAGCCACAAGCGCCTGGGACTGATCCTCTCCATCGTCGTCAACCTGGGCCTGCTGGCCTGGTTCAAATACGCCAATTTCATGGTGGATCAAACCGCCGATGCGTTTCAACAAATGGGCCTTGACCTGTCTGGCTGGCAAACGGTGATCCTTCCCATCGGCATCTCCTTTTTCACCTTTCAGAAACTCAGCTACACCATTGATGTCTACCGAGGCCGCTGCCGATCCATTGCCAATGTCATCGATTTTGTCATGTATGTAGCCCTGTTTCCCCAGTTAGTGGCCGGGCCCATTGTGCGCTTTGTGGATATTCGACAGCAGATCGAAAACCGCGTGGAGACCTGGGATCGCTTCTACGGCGGCGCGGTCCGTTTTTGCTGGGGGCTGAGCAAGAAAGTGATTCTTGCCGACACCTGCGGCCGGTTTGCCGACCTGACATTCGGACATCCAACCGCATCTCTGGATACGATCAGTGCCTGGGTCGGCGCCTTGGCGTACACCCTGCAGATTTACCTCGATTTTTCAGCCTATTCAGACATGGCCATCGGACTGGGCATGATGTTCGGTTTTCGGTTTCTGGAAAACTTCAACCGTCCCTACAGCGCATTCAGCCTGACTGATTTCTGGCGCCGCTGGCACATCTCGCTGAGCCGATGGTTTCGGGATTATCTGTACATTCCTTTGGGCGGGAACCGAAAAGGAGCCGCACGCACCTATTTGAACCTGACCCTCGTGTTTCTTTTATGCGGCATCTGGCACGGGGCCAAATGGACCTTTGTCCTCTGGGGCGCCTACCACGGTCTTTTTTTGGTGGCCGAACGCATCACCGGCCTGCGAAAACTTCCGGAGAACCGTCTGCGTGGATTGCGCCGCCTGTTGACGCTGACGATTGTCGTCTGCGGATGGGTCATCTTCCGATGTGACAACCTTTTTCACGCGGCCGGCTATTTTTCGGCCATGTTCAGCCTTGACTTTTCGGGCCTGGCCCCATGGCTGGTGGACCTGTTCGACCTGAAGAACACCGTGCTCCTGCTTTGTGCAGCCACGGCGCTGATTCTGCCGTCGGGCACCCTGGAGACCGACGGTCAATTGCAAAAAAGAAAGTTTCTGCCCACCGCCGCGGGCATTGTTGTGTTTACAATCCTGTTGCCCTGGTGCGTGGTCATCATGGCATCTGGGAATTTAAACCCTTTTATCTACTACAGATTCTAGCTGATCCGTTGAAAAAATTCTTCTCCCTGCTGTTTGCGGTCCTGTTGATGGCACCGGTTTTCCTGTGGCTGTTCGGTCAAATGAACGGTTACGCCGACAACACCGTTCGCCAAGGCTTCCCCATGCCGGAAGCCTCCTTGTTGCTGGACAAGGAATACTACCAGGCGGTCGAAGGCTGGTTCCAGGACTCCCTGCCCATGGGTAGGCCCATGCAGCGGTTCAACCATTGGCTGGATTACCATCTGTTCAACACCACCTCCTCGGAAGCGGTGCACATCGGCACCCATGGCTGGCTGTACCCGGCGAAAACCGTTTCCGGCAGCGATGAATCGCCCGATGCCGATGAAGCCGGCCGGCGCCTTTTTCTGAATCTGCACGCCGGCGAGAAAATCTTTGCCGCCGCGGGGCGCCGTTTCGTATTTGCCGTGGTTCCTGTCAAGGCGGCCATCTATCCGGAATATCTCGGCTCCGGCAACCCCCAGGAAACCCATTCGATTTACCGGACACTGATCGCGGCCCAGGGACGCCATCCCCTTTCCGGGTTCATCGATCTGGAGACGCCGCTGAAAAAGGCCAAGCTCAACGGCCTCGATGTCTACGGCAAACGGTCAGCACTGTGGACCTGTGCAGGCGCCGTTGCTGCGGCCAGACAGATTCTGGAAGCCCAAAAATTGTCCCGGTCGGCGTTGGCTGCGCGTCCCACCGCCGCCTGCCCGCCGCCGGACACCATCCTTTACCGGCAGATTCTGGGAGAAACGCCCCGGGAGGTGCGGCCCACGGTTTCCAGCCACGCTTCCGGCCCCCACGCCGTACAGGGACCGAAGGCGATCATTTACGGCGACGCCTACCTGAACCACCTGTTGCCGTTTCTCACCCACGCTTTCAAGGGCATGGAAGTACACGATTCATCGTTGGAAACCACTTTTGGCGGCAGGATGATCGCCGCGGACGGCGATATCGTTTTTTTGGAAATCGGGGGCGATCATCTCCGGAGGCTTCACCTGGATTTGGAGTCCCTGTATTCCGCGGCCAAAGAGAGATTTCAAGGCGTAATAAAACGGGATATCGCCCTGGAAACGGCCACACCGGTTTCCCGATGCGCCCTGGACATCACCGACAACGGCCTTGAGATCCGCTCCTCGGGCCCGAATGCCTTTTTCGCCCTGCCGACGCTTTCCGGTTCGACCGGCAGCGTGTTCAGAATGCTGAAACTGACCTTTGCACCTGGCCATCCGGGCAGCGTATCCATCCGGTTCCATCCGGATGCGGGCGGTGTGATCCGCAAAACACCCGGCCATGGGAACCGGGAGTTGATCGTACCCCTGCCTTTCGCCGATCCGATCGCCATCCAAATCAACCCCAGCGAACATCCGGGGGTTTTTACCCTGGAAAACGCCCAACTGCTCAGTTTTTACGGCACCTCCCCGGCTGCCGTCCGCAAGGCTTCCCGGCAATCGGATGCGGGCGGCGACATTTACAGCGGCATTTCCATCCGACCCACCGAGGCCCCGCCTGCAATCACAAAATCCTCACCCGATACCGAAGCCAAACCCCATGCCGGGGCCGCAGCCCATCCTACGGACACGCTTCCCGAAATTACACTGACCGACATTGCCGAAGGCCGCATTTTTCAGCGGCAGGGCAATAGCGCGGATATTGCCGTTACGGGAACCTACAGTGGGGCAACCGGTCCCGTGGAGGCCCGGGTGATCTCCGCAAACGACGGGTCGGTCCTGGTGCCGTGGACCGTGGTGGACGATTCGCCTGAAAACGGGCTCTTCACCGGCATTTTACACCATGTCCCCCAGGGAGGATGGTACCGGTTGCAGGTGCGTAGCGGCCTTACTCCCTGGGTCGTGAAAAAAGGCCGCAACCGCTGGGGCGTGGGGATGCTGGTGGCCTGCATCGGCCAGTCCAACATGCGCGAGTGGTTTTTCACCGGAAGCGAGCATCATCCCGCGGCCACGCTCATGCTGCACCGCGGCGGTAAGTGGATCCCGCCCGACACGACCGGCAACGGCGCATTGGCGCTGGGCAACCGCCTGACCGCGGCTCTGAAAATCCCCATCGGGTTGCTGGACTATTCGGTCAACGGAACCGGACTGACGGCAAAGGCCGAATGGGGGACAGGATTCTGGCTCGATACGGGCCCGGACAGCATTTACCGGCGTCTGATCGACGGTATCAACGCCGCCGGCGGGTCGGTGGAATACGTGCTCTGGATGCAGGGCGAAGCCGATGCGGCCCGGGGAACCGTATCCCGAGAGGAGTACCGGCAGGCCCTGGAACGCTTCGTCAACAATCAGATCCGGGTGGACATCCGCAACGGATCTACCCGATCTCATCTGCCCTTTTTGATGATTCCCCTGGTCAAGCGCCCCACGGGAAGGGACCGGTCCTGCCAATGGATACGCAGCGCCCAGATGGATGCCCTTGAAACCATCGCCGAATGCCACCTGGCGGCCGTGAGCATGGATCTGGAAAATCGCGGTCGCCAGCACCTGGCAGCGGCATCCTACACCACGCTGGGCATCCGCACGGCCCAGACCATTCTCTATCTGCTGGACAAGGTCCCCTATCATCGAGGGCCGTCTGTCCGTAGCGGCACCCGATCGTCGGCCCGGTCCATCGACATTGAAATCGAACACCGGGGCGGCACCGACTTCACCCCCTGGACAAAAATCACCGGGTTCGAGGTGCTGGTCGACGGGCAGCCGCAGCCCATCGCTTCAGTCAGCCGTAAAAACGGCCATACCATCCGCATCGAACTGGAGGACCGGGTTCCCGGGCCTGTCCAGGTGCGCTACCTGTATGGCGCGCATCCCAATACCGCCAATCCGATGCACGACAACTCCGACCTGCGCCTGCCGCTGGAGCCGTTTTCTCTGCCGGCCCATTGAGTTGTGCCCGTCCGGAAACAGGCAAATTGCCCATTTTACGTGGGCACATCGCTACATGCCCGATTCTGCCAAAATCGCCAGAAACGCCTCGCGATAGTGGATCAGGGGCTTTATGCCCAGGCCGAACGTCTTCAGGTAGTTGTCGACGGCTTCCCGCATGATAGAGGCGGTTTCGGCAAGGCCTTCCGGATCGGCATCCGCCTGCGGGAAAGCCTGGCGCAGGCGACCTGCCAGTTGGGAACTGTCCTCCGAGAAAATTCCCTCGAGCGTCTCCGCGTCCCTTACCCAGGCCGGATTCATGTGGTAGATGGCCCCCAGAGCCACCAGTACAGGCTCGGGGACGCCCTCGCGATTCTCTGCTTCCGTTGTCTCAAACTTGCCCGTAACCTTTCTCCGGATGCGCTCGTACAGGCCGAGGTGTTCCGATTCACTTCTCAGCCGCATGGCCACATATCGCAGCCGGTTGAGAAACCGCTTGATGGTGCGCGGGGTGCGGTTCATTAAAACGATCCAGGGGTGCCAGATGTTCAACGCATCGCGGAAAGTTTTGGAATCCTCGGTAAACCGCTGTGGCCGCATCAACAAATAGCGCCCCCCGATGGTGGCCAATCCCAACCCGGCCAGAAGGGCCAGCCACAAGCCGGAATTGTTCTCGTCCTCGGCGCCGGAGCGAAAACCGGCCTTGCCGGTTTTCTTTTTATCCGGACCCGGGGGCTTCAATTTCCGCTTTTCTTCAGCCGCTTTCGCGGAAGGCTGAACCTCTTTTTCGCGCGCATAACGCAGGACCAGTTCAACAGCGTTTTCGCCGTTGCCCAATGACCCGATAGCCAATCCTTCTTCAAAAACGTTCGGGTCGCCCTTGAGAACGATCTCCAGGGATCGATCTTCCGAACCGGTCTTGGAGGCGACCATCTCGTTGAGAGGAATTCGCAGTCGGCCGTCGTTCAAAACCAGTTCGCCGCTGCGGGAATCGGCGGGTGCAACCAACAGGTCTTTGGGTTTTTCGGCCGTTTTCTTCTCCTCCCCGAGTACATGCCACAGGCACCAGGCCAGCACGGCCAAACCCGCCAGACAGACGACAGGGGCATATTTTTTCGCCGCCTTACCGACCGCGGTGAGTATACGTGCCAGAGGTGCAGGCGGTTCCGGAAGATCGGGGGCCAACAGGGCCCGGGCGGCGTCGGGCGAGGGTGCCGGCACGGGCACCTCGATGTTGATCAGCTTTTCCAGGTATTGGCGAGCGAACTGCCGTCGATGGGCAATACCATTTTCCACACTCTTACCGCTTTCCGTCTCTTCAGCCAGTTCTTTGAACTGCAGGGCCACGCATGTCTCCACCCATTGCCGGGCCATACCCAGAATGATGAAGCAGCGCCCCGATACCGCCAAAAAATTGATGGATTCCAGAATCTCGACCACGTTCTCTTTGGAGCAACGGTCCAGATCGTCGATAAAAATCACCATGGCCCCCAAGTCCAGGCTGGCGGACACATCCTTGAACTCCTGGGCAAAACGCGAACGCGCACCGGGGTCCAAACTGCTTTTCCTGCCGCCCTCCGAACCGAAAGCCAGCAGGCGCTGGGGAGAAAGGCCGAAGGCGCGCACGGCCCGAAAGGCCGCAGCCACAGCCGGTGAGGCCAGCAGTGCACCGATCCAGTCTTTGGGATCAGCCTTGATCAGTTTGCCGAAGTCCAAAAGCCGGCGGACCTCCCCCAGGTCGCCTTCGATCAGGGCCCGGACCAGGCTGGCCACGCCATCGGATAATGAACGGACTGCCCCTTCCAGAAAAGGGAAGGCGGCAAACAGCAAAAAAGCCAGCGCTCCGAAGGCCAGCCGGTTGCGGCGACCGCGCCGGAAAAGCAGGCGCAGGCGGAATAAAATGCCGCTGAAATGCCACAGCGGGGGCACGGCCTGGCTTCGAATATGGGCGTACAAAGAAGCAAGGAGCTGCTCGCCTTTCTGATGGTGCCAGGCATTGAACCACACCGGTTGGAAGCGGCGCTTTTTTAAATCGTGAAAGAGCAGGTTCATCAGCGAAGACTTGCCCGTCCCCCACTCGCCGGTCACGGCAAGGGTCAAGGGCGGCTCGGTGTTGCGGTTGGCAATAAAGCGCGCCAGACCGGAAGAGATGCTGTGCAGGTCCATCGGGTCCGGATCACCGGCCTCCAGGGGCTTGTCCGAAGCCAGCAGGTCGGCCACCGTCTCTCCTGTGGCCACAGGCTGATTCCGTCTCTGGACGACAAACAGGGAAACCAGGATCAGGGCCAGACACAGGCACCAGTACCAGGGGGCAGGCAGGCTGCGGTATTGGGGCAAATTCCAGCTCTTTCCGCCATCGGTCGTCCGAAGGATCGTGCAGCCGGCCCCGCAGGCCCATCCAAGCTTCGCATCCATGAATTGAAGCGCATGCAGTCCGGCATCCGTAACGCTGGTCTTCTGCCGCCAGCTCTGCCCCCCATCGGTTGTCGACAAAATCATGCCGCCCTGCCCGCAGGCCCAGCTACGGTCCCGGTCCAGGATACTCATGGCTTTGAGTCCAGCATATGTTCCGGTGGCCTGTCGCTGCCAGCTTTGGCCTCCATCGGTGGTCGCCAGAATTGTACCGCCCTCGCCACAGGCCCAACCATGCTCTCGGTCCACGAAGTAGATGTCGTCCAGCCAGGCATCGGTATTGCTTTTCTTACGGTTCCAGGTCCGGCCTCCGTCGTTCGTCAACAGGAGCACGCCGCCTGCCCCGCAGGCCCAGCCGCGTTTTCGGTCTGCGAAATATAGGGCATAAAGCCAGGCATCCGTACCGCTTTTCTGGCGGTTCCAAGTCCGGCCGCCATCCACCGTCGAAAGGATCAGACCGTCCTTGCCGCAGGCCCAGCCGTGCTCTCGATCCGTAAAATGCAGGTCATGCAACACATCATCGGTTCCACTGGGCTGTCGCCGCCAGTTCCGGCCCCCGTCGATGGTCGACAGTATCGTGCCGCTTTCTCCGCAGGTCCAGCCATAATCCCGGTCTGTAAAATGAAGGGCCTGGAGCCTGGCAGTCGTTCCCCCGGGCCGTTGCTGCCAGGTCCGGCCGCTATCCGTTGTTGACAGGATCGTACCATAGCCTCCGCAGGCCCAGCCACGCTCACGATCCGTGAAATACAATGCTTCCAGCCCGTTGTCCGCACCGCTGGCCTGTCGCTGCCAGCTCCGGCCGCCGTCCGTTGTCCGCAAAATTGTACCACCAACCCCGCAGGCCCAGCCGCGCTCCCTGTCCGAGAAACACAGGGTCTTCATCCAGGCATCCGTGCCGCTGACCTGTACCTGCCAGCTCCGGCCGCCATCGATTGTCGACAGGATCGTACCCGATTTCCCGCAAGCCCAGCCACGATTCATATCAACAAAATAAAGGTCATAAAGCCAGGTCTCCGTCCCGCTGGTTTGTCGCTGCCAATTTCGGCCCCCGTTGGCGGTCGACAGGATTGTGCCGTCGATCCCGCAGGCCCAACCTTGCTTCGTATCCGTAAAATGGATCGCGTATAGCTGAGCATCTACCCCGCTGGCTTGAGGTTGCCAGATCCGGCCGCCGTCGGTTGTCCGCAGGATCGTGCCATTTTCGCCGCAGGCCCAACCGCTATCACCACTCGTGAAATAAAGGGCTTCCAGCCCGGCATCCGTACCGCTGGGCTGTCGCTCCCAATTTTGCCCCCCGTCCGTTGTCCACAGGATCGTGCCTTTCTCGCCACAGGCCCAGCCGCGCTCCCGGTCCTCGAAATAAAGAGCATTTAACCATACGTCCGTACCGCTATCCTGTCTCTGCCAGCTCCGGCCTCCGTCGGTGGTCGATAGGATCGTTCCGCTTTCACCGCAAATCCAACCAAAGGTATCGTCCCTGAAAAATACCGCCTGCAGATTGGGCGTCGATTCGAGGGGCTTTTCCAATGGCAATTGCGGTTTGGCTTTTTCCGGTTGCTTTTCGGGCGTTTTTGCGACCGGCATCTGCCGGCGCATATCCAGCAGCTTTTTTTTATCGATCGGCACGGATTTTACCGGATCGGACGCATGGGCACTGCGCGGTCCCCACTGGATGCGCTTGATCCCGGCGGCCTTTTCGTTTGAGCGCGGCGGCCGAGAGACCCCGCTTTCCAGCGAAAAAGCCCGACGCTGCCATGATCGCCCGCTGTCCGCGCTCACCAGGATCAGCCCGCCGTTTCCGGCCACCCAAATATGGCCGCTGCCGGGTACCACGAAGACATCGTTCAAATCGCCAGAAACCATGGGCAGACGCATAAAACCGTTCTGCTCATAGGGATAGAAAAATTTCTCAGCGAGGGTTCCAGGCGTGAAAGGATCGGGGCGGGGAGGCTGGGTTAAAGCATAGAAGGTAGCTGCGATAAAGACGCCCAGGCAGAGGCCGATGGCCCATCCGGCGGCACGCTTGCCGGATCTGGCTGCCACCGGGCCGTCAGGAAAGTTGGGTGCACTCATGGTTGCCCCCTTGTATACGGGTGGATGGAAACGATTGAAAGCGGGATCGACAATCGGGAACCGCGAAAAAGTGTGGGGAAAGGGGCCGTCGAAAAGCGTTCAGGCATCTGCAGTCGAAGCGTTTTCGATTCCAGATCGTCTTTTTTTCTAATATCTTAAATGGGTTCGGCTGTCAAGACACCTGATGAACAAGTGGTCGCCGTTCGCTAAAGAAGTCACCATCAGCCGGATTTAGACGGTGGCCTTTTTCTGATAATTTGATATAACCGTCCCATGAAATTCCCATCGCCTGTTACAAACCGCATCAAAAATCTGTTGAAAGACACCGGGAACCTGTTCACCTGCTGGCTGCCCGAACGCACCGGCTTCTTCTCCATGTTCATCCTGCGTCGACTTTTCTCGGGCATTCGCATCAACGAGGAAATCAAGTCGGTCGTTGAAAATCTTCCCGAAAACGCCGTCGTCGTTTACACGTCCAAGAATAAAAGTTACTTCGAGTTTCTCTGCTATTATACTCGCTACATGCAAGCCAAGCTGCCCTATCCGCAGCTGGGCTTCGACTGCAGCGTGCGCATCTGGCAGCCCCTGTCGCGCCTGGTGCGGATCGCCTTGGCCCAGATGCGCTTTTTCATGCACCATTTCTCTTTAAGAGACCCGTACCGCAGCGGTTTTATCCGCGATGAAATCGACAAAAGGACCACCGGTTTTTTGCCCCTGGTCGAAAAACGGGACTTTTATCGCCGCTTCATCAAATCCAAGACCGACCCCATCCGTCATCTCATTGAAATCCAGCAGACCCTGGAAAGCCCCATCTGCATCATTCCGCAGCTCATGTTTTTCAGTAAAAACCCGGCATCCACCCATCCCACCCTGACGGATATCTTTTTCGGATCGCCCCAGAAACCGGGCATCTTGCGCCGCCTGGCAACCTTGTTCAGGAAGCCGGGCAACATCTTTATCGAGGTGTCCGATCCGGTCAACCTAAAGCAGTATGTCTCTTCGCCGGAAAACCGCCGGCGCAGCAGCAGGTACCTGGCATTAAAGCTGCGCCGCGATCTGCTCAGCCAGATCAATGCCCATCGCAGAAGCATCACCGGCCCGACCATCAAGATGCCCGAGGAGATCAAGCAGGAAATTCTCATGGGCGAAGAACTGCGGCAGTTCATCGACGCCTATGCCTCACGCAGGAAGCTCACCCGTCTGCAGGCCCATCGCGAGGCAATGGGGTATGTGGATGAAATTGCAGCCAACTACAGCCCCTCCTTCATTAGCATCGCCCATTGGATCATGAGGCGCTTTTTGAGTACCCTTTTCGAGTCGGTAACGCACAGCACCGAAGCCCTGGCTGCCGTCAAACGGGTCTCGCGCAACGGACCGGTCATCTTTATGCCGGCGCACAAAAGCCACATGGACTCGATCCTGCTCTCCTTCACCCTGTACGACAACCACATGCCCTGCCCCCATATTTTTGCCGGCCGAAACCTGGCCTTCTGGCCTATGGCCCCGGTATTTCGCCGGGTGGGAGCCTTTTTCGTTCGGCGCAGTTTCAAGGGCGCGGTGTTTTACGCCAAGGTCTTTTCGGCCTATATTTTCCAGGTGCTCAAAGAAGGGTTCAACATCGCCGTGTACATCGAAGGCACACGCAGCCGCAGTGGAAAGTTGCTGCAGCCCCAGCTGGGCATGCTGTCCATCCTGCTGCATGCTTATTTCGAAGGCGCCTGTCCGGACCTGACTTTCGTACCGGTTTTCATCGCCTACGACCGTATTCCCGACGAAAGCGCCTACCTTCATGAAATCAGCGGTGGCAAGAAACCCCCGGAGAACTTCCGCCAAATGCTCAAGGCCAAAAACATCCTGCGCGACCGTTACGGCAGGGTTCATCTGAACTTCGGACAGCCCATGGCCCTGAGCGACGTGCTGGCCGAAAATGAACTGACCGGGGCGGTGCTCTCGTCCAAACAGCAGAATGTACTTTGCCGAACCATCGGCGCCCGGGTGATGCACGCCATCGACATTCAAACCATAGTCACCCCCCAATCCCTGGTGGCCGGCGCCCTGCTCTCTGGAGGCCGTGAGTTGGTTTCCCGGGAAGAACTGAACTTTCGCGTAAACGCCGCCATGGACCTGTTTTGTGCCCAGGGGGCCTGTCTGTCGGATAACCTTGCCGACGGCCATTCCACCGCCGTGGAAAACGTCCTTTTTCACTACCAGCGGCGAAAATTCATCCAGGGGGTGGATGCCAAGACCAAGCGACAGATCCGTCAGGATGCCTTCCGCGTTTCGGAAAACCGTCGCAGCGCACTGGACTATTACAAGAACATCAGCATCTGCAATTTTATCTCGCCGGCGTTCACCGCCCTGGCCATTTTGGAAAAAGATGCCTTTCAATTCTCGGCCGCCGACCTTCACGATACGTACCGGCGGCTTCAGGAGATGTTTTCCGAGGAGTTCAATGCCGACCCCGACCACCCGCCGGCTTACATCGTTCGTAAAACGGTCAAAGCCTTTATCGACAACGCGATCATCGTACCCCATCCCACCATGCCGGATACCTACAATCTCTCTTCGGAAGGGTACCGCAAGCTGGTTTTCTTCGCTGGATTTGTGGAACCGTTTTTGGAATCCTACCGTACGGCCCTGGTCTACTTTGCCAAAAACCGCCGCGGCCAACACCATAAGGCAAAGATGCTCAAAAAGATGCTGGCCATCGGCAACCGCATGATCCGACAAGGCGAGATTCATCTCCGGGAGTCCATCTCCAAGGCCAACTATGAAAACGCCATCGCTTTCTTCACGAAAAACAAGGTGAAAGGCTCCGAAGACGAGGAGCAGGTGTGGCACTGGAACCGCGTTTTGACGCATTATCAGAACCTGATTTCGAGATAATGCCGATACGATCCGGCGGACATCCGTCCTATGCCGCCCTTGCGGTATCCAAATGATACCTTGAACCGTCCTGGCATCATAATTGCTGTTTTTCGGGGATGCGACTATCGGAGGAGGTGATGGAATCGTAATATTTCCATTTTCCCTCCGTTTTTGGGGCTTGTTAACGACTCCGCCACCATCACTCAGGATTGTCCATGTTCAAGTTTTTCCGCTACAAGAAAAACGGCCTGCCCTTTGGTTTGATCACGATTCATGAACAGTTGGCCCGCGATATGTTCAGCTATTTCGAAACCGGCCGTTTCGTCAAAAAACAGGTCCGCAAGGCCCGCAAATCGCTCAAAGGCGCCCTTCGATTTGCGAAAAAAAAGCAGACCTACCCCAGCAACAAAACCACCGAGTTGCTGAATGCTTTAGCGCAAATCGATGATGAAATAACATACACCCAAAAAGCCATCCGAACCGCCTTCGAAGATGCGGAGACCATCGTAGCGACGATCCGGCAGGAAAAAGTCGGCGACGTCCTTCCCCTGGTCGAAAAAGCCCGCGAACGCTTTAAAAAGCGTGATCTTCAGGGAGGCATGGACCTGCTGAAAGAGGCGCAGTCAAAATTGAGCAATCCATATCTTCCCCAAAGCCGCAATGCCCTGCTCGGCGGCCTGGACAGCGAGGTCAAGCAGCTCAAAAGGGAACTTTTGCAAAGGGGAAACGGCCGCTTAAAAAAGCAGGACGCTCGGATCTGACGATTTCTTTTACCCGCCCTTGGACCACCAGGACGTTCAAAACGCAAAAGCAAAAATCCCGGCCCAACGCATCTGCGGGCGGGCACAATACCGCTGGTTCCGGTGGTTTTGTGCATCGCTTCTCTTGACCGCCGGATGTCCCGGCACAATTTTTGGTGAAAATACTTTTCATTCAAGAGTCGGGAGAATGCCATGATGCCCAGCACTGTAAAAAATCCCTCGGACCCCGGGTGGCAATTCGACAACAGCTACACACGGCTGCCGGAAGCCTTCTATGCCCGGCTGAATCCCGTACCGGTTCGCACGCCAAAACTTGTGGTTTTCAACGAAGCACTGGCGCATTTTTTAGGCCTGAATCCCGACGCCTTGAAGGGTGACGAGAGCGCCGCTCTTTTTTCGGGGAACCGGCTCCCCGAGGGGGCCGATCCCATCGCCCAAGCCTACGCAGGACATCAATTCGGATCGTTCACCATGCTGGGCGACGGGCGGGCGATATTGCTGGGCGAGCAATTGACGCCCGATGGTGAGCGCTTTGATATTCAATTCAAAGGGTCCGGCAGGACCCCGTTTTCGCGAAACGGGGACGGGCGGGCGGCCCTGGGCCCGATGCTTCGTGAGTATATCATCAGCGAGGCGCTTTTTGCTTTAGGCGTTCCAACGACCCGCAGCCTCGCAGTCGTGACCACCGGTGAACCGGTGTTCCGTGAAACCGTTTTACCGGGAGCGATCCTCACGCGAACGGCGGCCAGCCACATTCGCGTGGGGACCTTCGAGTATGCGGCGGCCAGGGGCAAAACCGACGATCTCCGAATGCTGGCCGACTATACCATCCAGCGCCACTTTCCCGATCTGACCGCCGGGGAAAATCCATATCTCGCCCTGCTTGGCGCTGTCATGGATCGACAGGCGTCACTGGTGGCCCGCTGGCTGCTTGTTGGCTTCATTCACGGCGTGATGAACACGGACAACACGGCCCTTTGCGGCGAAACCATCGACTACGGCCCCTGCGCGTTCATGGACGCTTACGATCCGAACACCGTCTTCAGTTCCATCGATCACAGCGGTCGATACGCCTACGGTCGTCAGCCGCAGATCGTCCAGTGGAATCTTGCCCGTTTTGCCGAGACCCTGCTGCCGCTGATTCACGATGATCCGCAAGAGTCGGTATCGATGGCCGAGGAGACCCTCTCAACCTTTTCAGACATCTTCAACAACTACTGGCTGTCGGGCATGCAATCCAAACTGGGTCTGTCGAACACGGAAGCGGATGACGCCGCCCTGGTGGAGGGCCTGCTCGACAGCATGCACCGATACAAAGCGGATTTTACCAACACCTTCCGCGACCTGGCATCCGGGGCATTGCCGGAGACCCCCTTGTTCCGGGCTCAGGATTTTAAACAGTGGTTCGGGCGCTGGAAGGCCAGGACAAAGCGGCAGCCCGATTCCCGGAAGACCGCCCTCCGGCTCATGAACACGCACAATCCCGCGGTCATCCCACGCAACCATCGGGTGGAAGAGGCCCTGGCGGCGGCCGTCGAACGGGCCGATTATACGGTCATGGAAAAACTGCTGGAAGTGCTGTCCCAGCCCTTTCAGGAACTGCCTGAAGACTCCGAGTATCATTTGCCCCCGCCGCCTTCGGCAACACCTTACCAAACCTTTTGCGGGACCTGATCCCGCCGGCAGTTTTTACCCCATAGTTGCATAACAACATGGGAAAATCATTGTAAATGTTTGAAAACATCAACAAATCAGGACAGAAATTAGGCATTCTAGAAATACACCCAATGGGAATTGCAGGAAAACAATGATTTTCTCATGTTGTCCCCCTTGCGGGAAAGCCGGAGCCATCCAGATCCGGCGTTGCCAAGGGATTGCAGTAGATGACTACGGCGGCACCCTTGGCGCCTTGGCTCTGAATCGCTCCGGCTTTTGCAACGTTGGGGTTTACAAAGAAAGAGCGTTCGCTGAAAGAAGAAAACCGGGGAAAAGAACGTTGCGAATCGGGGAGAAAAAAGGAAGGCGGCGAGTCGGCCGGTCAAACCGAATTGGAATCAGGCGATCCCATCGGGCACTCACAGCCCCTTAAAACTGGTCTTGTTTCGACCCTTCTTTTTTGACTGGTACAAAGCGTTGTCGGCAGCGCTGATCAAGTTTTCCTTGTTGGTATGCGGCATACCCTTTTCCCAGAGCATTACCCCGAAACTCGCTGTAACACCGACATTTTTCCCATATAGTTCCATCCGCAATGAATCGATTTGCTTGCGAATACGCTCGGCAAGTGTGACAACGCCTTTCATCTCGGTCTCGGGCAGGATGATCGCAAACTCTTCACCCCCATAACGGGCGACCATATCGGATTCTCTTACGGTCAGCAGTACGATTTCCGCAACTTTTTTAAGGACCCTGTCGCCGACCAGATGACCATGCACGTCATTGATTTTCTTAAAATGATCCAGATCGAATATGATCAGCGAAAGAGCGCGTTGGTAGCGCATTGCCCGGTTGACTTCCTTTTCCAACTGCTCTTTAAAATAACGATGATTGTAAAGCGCTGTTAATCCGTCACGAAACGCCATCTCGCTGAGTTTATTATTTGCCTTTTTCAGTTCCGACTTGGCCAATTCCAATTCACGCACCAACTGCTCGTAGGATAAATTGACCTTTCCTAATTCTTCCTTGGCCTCATAAAGGATCTCGGAAAATGGCTGAGTATCTCCATGCCGATTTCCTGGTGATCGAACCCGAAGATCTTTTTTTCAAGCTCGATTGCGTTCAATTCCGAATGCTTCTTTTCCTCCAGCACGATCAGATAATCTTTCGGGCTGCTCAAATACATGATGACGACACCGATATCCTGCAGCAGACCCGTGACAAAAATGTCGTCGCTTTTCTTTCCGATCAGGGATGCGATCAATTCCGCACCCACCGCCGCGGTCACGGATCGTTTCCAAAAGAAGTCAAAATCGAAAAAATCGTCGGAATCTGCATTCAACTCGTTGGCAATGACAAAAGAAAGAGCGATATTTTTCAAAGCATTGAAGCCAAGAACGGTCAACGCCCGTTGAGCGGTATCGATCTTCGAAGGAGTGGCATACATGGGTGAGTTTGCTGCTTTCAATACTTTGGAAGTCAGCGCTGGATCTGCCACGATGATCCTCGACAACTCGTCGAAAGACGTTTCTTCTTTCTTTACGGCCTCGATAATACGGACAGCAATCGCCGGCGGGGATGGCAGCTTGATATTACCTAGTTTGTTATTTACAGCCGTCATTTTTGAGATCCCTGCAACGCCGTCGGATACAAGTGGTCACCTATGGAACGACCGTAGTGGCAGGCTGAAATGTCTTTTGGTGGGTATCGGTAGGTTTTGGGGGATCATTAAAAAATACTTGCGGCAACCGTCTATCTCGGACGGCCTGAAAACCGCCGCCGGCCGCGAACCTTTTTTTTCCGAACCACTTCCAGGGAATCGTAAATCTTGACGCGGGCCTTGCGTTTCAACTCCTTGATCGTCTTGGGATCCGGATCATCCGGCAGGGCCGCCAGGCAGTCGGGACAAAGGGCCACCACGTTCTTGATGGAGTGTTCACCGCCCTCTTCCAGGGAGAGGATGTGAAAAGGCTGCAGTTCCGACTGGCCGGACGCTGCATTACATTCCTTGCCGCAGTTCTCGCAGCACATGCGGGATCGGCGCAGCACCGTTGCGAACACCTTTTTCTTGCGGTTAAAGGGCTCGGTGCCGCTGGCGGCCGCCTTCCACGGTTTTCCGGGAGCCGGTTTTTCGATGGGGTGCCGAGGAACTGCCGGTTGGTGCCTGTGAGGACGCGCAGCATCGGAACGGGATGCGGATTTTCCTTTCGTTCGAAGGTTGTCGGGTTCAGGCGGTACGCCGGAGGGGGGCTTTTGGGAAGCGGGTTCTTTTCTGCGCTTGCGGACAACGACTCTTTTGGAGCTGCCGCCTTGCTTGCGGTCTTCGGACACCGATTTGAGCCACAGACTTTGGTTTTCCTTCTGCAAACGCTGTTTGAGGTCTTCGTAGGTTTCATCCGCGCTGAACTTGACGTTCATCTCGCGCAGCATCTGCTGAATTTCCAGTTTGCTCAGTTCCATCTTTTCTGTCACTCACTTTTTAAAATAACGGCGCTTTTTTAAAAGCATTGGAGCCATGGGAGCGCTACCCCGGCGATCTTTTTCGACAAAGGGAACGATGATTACAACAAGTAATTATCGGATGCAATTCTTTTTTCTCTACTGGGGGTGACCGTTACGAAATCGTTTGTGCAAAAAAATGCACAAACGGAGAAACGCAGGGATGACAGAGCTGGCGACTTTCCCAAGTTCATCGGAACGGGTCGGGTGTCTTTTACCCCTGTTCCCGGAAATACCATTTTTTTTCATAACAAGCAGTTAGACGCCTATTCGCATGATTCTATATGGGGCCATCGCACCGGCAGGAGGGTCAAAGAGAAATCCAAAAATACCTGCGGCATGCGAATTGCTGCATCCGGATAAGGAAACGTCGATTTTCAGGTGCATTCTTTTCGGAGCGCCTTCAGGCTGCGCCCCTTTTCGGGCTATCGCGGCCGGCAGGAGCCCCGGAGCCACCTTTTTTCGTCAAAACGAAGCAACACCATGAATGATTGGAGGATACCATGCCAGATGCAACGATTCTGTTCAATATCACGCCGGTACCGTTTTTATCCGTGCTGGTGTGGATTTTTTTGAGCATCGCGGCCATGTATTTTGCCCGCCGTCCCTTTCACGACGCCATGGCCTCCCTGGGCCGGGTGATCCACAACGCCATGCGCGTGGCCGCCGCTTCGGTCAAAAGTGCCCAGAAGCGCCTGGACGTCCGCAACCGGGAGGTACTTCTGGCTGCGGGCATGGAGCAGGCCGAGCGCCGCACCGAACGTGAATTCGAACGTATCGGCACGGCGGTGGAGCGCAACCTGAAGGCGTATCCCCAGCTTCAGCGGCAACTGCGGGAAAATCTGCTCAGACTGGAGGACGACTACAAGCAGAGCGCCGAAATCCCCCAAGGCCTGTCGGACTGGGTCAAAGTGATCGACGCCATCGCCGCCATCAAACCCTCGGGCGACCCCATGGTTGCCAACATTCTCGAAGATATCCACAATACCTTGAAAGAACAGCACAAGATCGCCTTAGAGGGGCACCGCAAGGCGGTTTCCCAGCGCCATGGCATCCTCTCCCGCATGGTCCCCCAGTGGCGGGCTACGGACAAGACGCTCAGTGGACTGGAAAAGGCCATCACCGACCTGACCGCCCGATCCCAGGCGGTGGACCGCTGCATGACCGAATATGAAACCGTCCGCATCCAAAGCGACGCCGCCGAGCGGCAGCTTTCTTCTTCCTCGCTGACCCAGTTTTTCACCTCCGGACTGGTCCTGGGCGTGTTCATCATCGGCGCCATCATCAACTTCAACCTGGTGGCCCTGCCCATGTCCGAAATGGTAGGCGGCGCCAGCTATATCGGCGCCTTTCGCACCTCCGATGTGGCCGGCATGTTCATCGTCTGTCTGGAAGTGGTCGTGGGTATTTTTCTCATGGATGCCCTGCGCTTTACCCGTTTGTTTTCCGTCATCGGCTGCCTGGACGACAAAAAGCGCACCTGGTTCTTCTGGATACTGCTGATCATGCTGACCATTCTGGCCGGGGTGGAATCCTCTCTGGCCTTCATGCGCGACCGCATCGCCGCCGACATGGAGGCCCTGCGTCAGACGCTGGCCGGGATCGAACCCTCCGCCGTGGCCGCCAGCAAGATCCCCACCATCGGTCAGATGATCCTGGGATTCATCCTGCCGTTCATTCTCACTACCGTGGCCATGCCCTTCGAAACCTTTATCTCGTCTTCACGGACGGTGCTCGGCATGACCGCTTCCTGGGGATTGCGCGCCCTGGCCTTTTTTCTGCGGCTGGCGGGCAACCTGGGCTATTACTTAGGCCGGCTGGTGGTCAACGTTTACGACCTGGTGATCTTCCCTGCCCTCTGGCTGGAGGCGCTGGTCGTTCGCAAAATGGCGTCCGCATCGGATGAGAAAAATGCCGAACAGGATGGATCGGCCAACCGCAAAACGCCCATGACCATTCTCGAGGAGGCTGCACCATGCAAAAAAACAAACGACTGATGCGTCTATCGCTGCTCGTTTTCGCCCTGACGGCCATGGTGACGGCTATGGCCGGATGTGCGCAGAAAGCCAATCATACCAAAGGCGTCTACATGCTGGTGGATACGTCGGGTACGTATACGGAAGAGTTGAACAAGGCAAAGGCCATCATCAACTATCTTCTGGGTACCCTCACTCCGGGCGACACCATGGCCATCGGCCGCATCGACACGGGCAGCTTCAGCGAAAAGGACATCGTCGCCAAGGTCACTTTCGACCAGCGGCCTTCGGTGGCCAACACCCAGAAACGTGCCTTCCAGAAAAAAGTGGCCGAATTCGTATCGAAGGTAAAAAGCAGCAGCCATACGGACATTTCCGGCGGCCTGCTCCAGGCGGTGGAGTATTTGAACGAGTCCGGATCGGGAGAAAAGTACATCCTGATCTTCTCCGATCTGAAGGAAGAACTGGCCAAAGGCCATGTACGCGACGTTCCCTTTCAACTGGACGATTTCAACATCATCGCCCTGAATGTGACCAAACTGCGGGACGACATCCGCGACCCCAAGCAATATATGCAGCGCGTGGAACTGTGGCGGGAAAAAGCGGAAGGCGGCGGCGGGAATTGGCGTCTGATAAACGACCTGGAGCGACTGGACAACATTTTTTCCTGACAGAGAATAACCTTCATGTAAAACAAAAGCGCCCCCCGGGAGGGCGCTTTTGTTTTAAAAAACGAATTTTTTCTCCATCAACGTCTTCTTCTGCCGGCTTACGTATTCTTCCAATTCCCGTTCCAGCCCCGGGTCGATGTGCGGCTTTTCATACCCTTGCAAACGTTTCTCCAGGATGCTCCGGGTTTGATCGGCCACACGGCGGGCGCCCCGGGTCGCCCAGGTCTGATAGTCGTCGCGGGTAAACAGGTATGGCTGATAGAGGCTGCGGCAGTGCTTGAAGGTGGTGGGGTGGGTCAGGTAATTGCCATCGCTGCCCATGCTCTTGATGGTATCGACGTCGATGGATTCCACGTTGATGTCCATGGCCTTAAGCACACGCCGCAAGGTACGGCACACCTCTTCGTCCAAAATCCATTTTTCAAAGCTCATGGAAATATAGGAGCCCAGCTGGCCGCAGGCATGCAGAATGAAATTGGCCCCGTTTCTCACGGCGGTACTCATCATCAGGGTTCCTTCGGCCGCAGCTTGGGAGTCCAGGCAATGGGAATTGGTCAGCATACCGCCGGTGCGGCAGGGAACCCTGTAGTGTTGGGCCAGCTGGATTATCGCCGAAGCCAGAACCACCGCCTCAGGAGCGCCCACGGCCGAAGCCACGGTGCGCATATCCGACGGGGCCGACACCGATCCGTACACGACCGGCGTACCCGGTCCGGCCAACTGGGCCAGCACGATCCCGCTCAATATCTCGGCATTGGCCATGGCCAGCAGCCCGGGCAGCGATACCGGTCCGCTGGTGCCGGCCAGCACCATGTCCGTAATCACCAACGGCTGGCCCAACCGGGCCATGTCGATAATGATCTCGGCCATTTCCGGGCTGTATTTAAGCGGCGAGGCGGCATGTACGATCGCGGGCATGACCGGCTGCTTTTTCAGTTGGTCCAGACCGCCCCACACCATGGCAGCCATGGCCACCGAATCCAGGGCCGCCTGTCGAAACGTACTGGCCGCCAGAAAGACTTTGTCGCACAGGGTCAGGCTGGCCATCATCATGTCCAGATGGGCGATCTGGGAGGGCACGTCGTTGGGCTGGATCGTGAGATAGCCGTTCATGTCCAGCTGATCGGAGGTCTGTACCAGCTTACAGCAGGTGAAGTAGTCTTCCATGACCGCAGGACGCCGCATGCCGTCCGCATCGGAGACATTGGGCGCCCCTGCCGTGGGTAGAAAAACGAAATCGTCTTCGCCGATGGCCACATTGTACTCGGAATTGCGGGCGTGCACGACAAATCGCGACGGCACCGTCTCCAGGGCACGCATCACCTCCTTTTCAGTGATGAACACCCGGGGGTTGGTAACCGTGAAGCCATTGTCCCGAAATAGATCCAGAGCCTCCGGGGAGTTGAATTTGACCCCGGTTTCCGTAAGGATCTCCATGGACGCATCATGGATCAGATTGATCTCGTCACGGGAAAACACCTGCATGCGATCGCTCATCTGCACGCCTCCAATCGTCCGGAGAAATTTGCCACAATTTTTGCCATCTGCCTTTTTTTGCAGGGAAAGTCAATGCAATTCGTTGTCGATCCGGTAGCATTCGAATCCCACCGAAAAAACCGTTTGAATTTCGTCCGACAAGCCAATTTGCCGGTTGAAATATCCCGTCAGTTCAATTAGCTTACCGACTTCAATGTTTATCGTCTCTTGGAAACCATCCTTTAGGGCAAGCAGGAAAGGAAATCGCAAAATGAAAGGTAAACCGGTCGTTTCACCGATCTACATGACAGCCACCTACAAGTTCGATCGATCCGACGACCTGATCGATGTGGTGCAGAACCACAGCGGGTACATCTACTCCCGCTGGGACAACCCTTCGGTGGTCGAGGTGGAAAACGCCCTGGCCGGTCTGGAAGGCTACGAACGCGCCCTGGGGTTCGGATCCGGCATGGCCGCCATCACCACCGCCATCATGGCCCATGTGAAGGCCGGCGACCGCATCGTCTCCACCCGGGAAATCTACGGGGGCAGCTTCGAACTGATGGATTCGATCCTGCTGCGCTTCGGCGTCGATGTCACCCTGGTCAACTGCTCAGACGTCGATACGATGCTGGCAGAAATCGACAAGGGACTGTCCCTGTTGTATCTGGAATCGCCCACCAACCCGCTGCTGCGGGTCGTGGACGTCCCCCGGCTGGCGGCGGCAGCCAAGGCCAAAGGCGCAGCCGTTTTGCTGGACGGCACCTTCGCCTCGCCGGTCAACCAGCATCCGGTGGACTGGGGGGTGGATGTCCTGATCCACAGTGGCACCAAATACCTGGGCGGCCACCACGACGTGACCGGGGGGTTTGTCTGCGGCAACCCGCCCTTCTCCGACCGCATCTGGGAACTGCGAAAGCATTTTGGCGGGGTCATGGACCCCATGTCCGCTTTTCTCACCCTTCGCGGCATGCAGACCCTGGAATTGCGCATCGCGCGGCAAAACGAAAACGCCATGGCCGTGGCCCGATTCCTTGAAGCGCATCCCAAAATCTCCACCGTACACTACCCGGGACTCGCCTCACACCCGGACCACGCCATCGCCGAAAAGCTACTTTCTGGCTTCGGCGGCATGCTCAGCTTCGAGGTGGCCGCAGACTTCGACGGCACAAAGAGGGTCATGGACCGTCTGAAGCTTATCAAACTGGCCACCAGCCTGGGCGGCGTCACCAGCCTGGCCAACCAGCCCATGACCAACACCCACGTCTCCCTCAGCCCCGAAAACCGTGATAAGGCCGGGGTCAAGGAAAACCTGGTGCGTCTTTCCGTGGGTGTTGAAGCGGCACAACTTCTCGTCGACGACCTGGACCAGGCCCTGGGCGCCATCGGATGATTAATGTAAAACGGTCGCTCAGTTTTTATGCTCACAATAAGGAGCAAAACGGGGAGAATGTTCCATGACACCGTCCGGAGACAGACAGCGAAAGCCAATTTGGATTCTGCCGGTAATCGTCTTTTCCCAGTTTGCCGGCACCTCCATCTGGTTTTCCGGTAATGCGGTTCTGGCGGAACTGGTCCAGGCAGGGGCAGTGGCGTCCTCCATTTCCGGATGGGTGACCGGTGCCGTCCAGTTGGGTTTTATCGCCGGGACCCTGATCTTTGCCTTTTTCTCCATCTCCGACCGCTTCTCCCCGCGTATTGTGTTCCTGTTGTGCGCATTGGCCGGCGCCCTGTTTAATCTCGCGATCATTTTTGCAAACGCAAGCCTTGCCGCTCTTTTACTTCTGCGCTTGGCTACCGGGTTTTTCCTGGCGGGGATCTATCCCGTGGGCATGAAAATCGCCGCCGGCTGGTATGAAAAGGGACTGGGCAACGCCCTGGGTTTTCTCATCGGTGCCCTGGTTCTGGGAACGGCTTTTCCTCACTTGCTCAAAGGCGGCTTTGCGGCCCTTTCCTGGCAGGGGGTCATGGCCGTCTCTTCCGGTGTTTGCCTTTTCGGCGGCCTGCTGATGGCCCTTTTGGTGCCGGAGGGTCCATATCTTAAAACCGCCCCAGCCTTTGACCCCAGGGCGGTAACGGCCCTTTTCCGCCGCCTGATGCTCCGGGCCGCGGCCTTGGGCTATTTCGGCCACATGTGGGAGTTGTACACCCTGTGGGCCTTCGTTCCCGTTTTTCTGGGCGCCTACGCATCCCAGAACCCCGATGTCTTGTTGAATACCCCGGTGTGGAGTTTTGCGATTATCGGCATCGGCAGCCTGGGTTGCATTGTCGGCGGAATGCTTTCCATGCGCCATGGCAGCGCTGTTGTAGCCGCCGTACAACTGGCCGTTTCCTGCCTCTGCTGCCTGCTCTCTCCTTTAATTTTTGCCCTTCCTCCCCAACTTTTCCTCCCACTCATGCTACTCTGGGGAATCACTGTTGTGGGTGATTCGCCGCAATTCTCGGCCATGGTTGCCCGCACTGCTCCCGGGGAACTGGTGGGAAGCGCCCTGACCCTGGTGAACTGCATCGGATTTTCCATCACCGTGGTCAGCCTGGCCGTTGCTCAATGGATAGCAGCGCTGGTACCGGCGCAGTATTTGCTTCTTGTGCTGGTTGTGGGCCCTATCTTTGGATTGTTCGCCATGAGGCCGTTGGCGTCAGACAGGCTCTAAACTGAAAAGTGTTTTAAAAAAAGATAGAAACGAATAGAATTGGCCGCCAATACATTCCAAATTGTAGTCTGCTTTGGGGCTCGCAACTCGGGGGTGTTAGAACGTAATCCGGAGGATAATCTTAACCGTCTGAAACAAAAAAGCCGGGTTTGATCCGGCCTCATCGCTCTTTGAAAATTTGTGGTGGTAACGCATTGCTCACCAGAGAGGGCCGCTTTTTGGCCCGAATCTGGTGAAGCAAAAGGTTATATCTTTTCATTTACCTATCTTGCCGGTTACCATATAAGACGGAATAACACCTCCCGGAAAATATATTCCAAAATGTTTTTGCAAAATATCCTGAATATCAATCTCTGCAACTTTCTTCCTCACATCATCAATAATGTGTTGATTACCGGGATATCTTTTTGAAAAAATAAGACAAACCGGCGTTATACCAAAGGGGGTTGTAAGTCCAAACTCCTCTTTTTTATCAGGGAGAATTGATTCTATTAACGACTGGGCAATCATATGAGTTAACGGAAGAAGGTCAATCCGTTCTGCGTAAAGCTTTTTCATATTCATTTCATTGCCGGGCGAAAATTCCAGCTTCAGACCAGCACCTTCTTGCAAAAGTTTTACGGACCATTTCGAATTAGTAAGAGCGCCGATTCTATTACCTTCAAGGTCGGAAAGCGTGTTGTAACTCACACCGTCGGGAAACCTGGACTTCTTGTATACAAAAACAGTTGAAGAGTAGTAAATCGTTATTGGAACAGTAACTTCGGGGTCTGTCTGCGGAAAGAGAAAAACGCACTCAATATCCCCCTCATTGACCATGTGTATTGTCCTGCCAAGCGGATAAATTTTTATGGCGATATCGTATCCCATTTTTTCGAACAGATCGGTAAGCATATCCGCCGCCACACCGGTTCCGTCCTTTAGGAAAGATGGCGGGTATTCCACAGTCGCTATCCTGATCGTTTTTCTTTCTGACAGCGCAAACAAATCTTCGCTCAGTACGTTACTAACGCTTACAGCGAGTAATATACCAATAAGTAAAGCTTTTTTGATGCGTTTCATAATACTTCTTCTATTATCTCTAAGTATTATATCTATCCGCAAGAAAAAATATAACTAGGTTGCTCACCGCAATACGATGAGCAACCGGATTGAAATTTTACAAAATTTGTCTAGACAGCTAATTTATTGCGGGGATCAATAATATATCTACCATATCACATTGAATAATCAATGAATTTTACTTCATACAGATAAAGCTGCAATTTTTGCAGAATGCTAAAAGAGCCGGATTAGTACCCAATATGGGTTGCTCACCGTATTTACGGATAATTTTCAGGGCCGCTTTTCCGATGAACGAGATTCAGTGCCACCACAGACTTTCAAGAGGGTATTTAACTACAGAGACTTCGTAACATAATATTTGTCGTAAGCATCGATCAGCTATCCATCTTTATCGCCATCTGGTTGATAACAATCCCGTGGCTTTTCCCGAACTGCATGATCGCTTCGGGGAGGTATTCTCCGGCGATATAAGTTTCCAGAAAGGCGGGCGTCTCCAGCATATGCAGGATATAGGAAAGATGGCCACTGTAGCCGTTGTCGTCCAGTTCCTGCAGGGCTTTGATGGCCGCATCGCCCAGGTCCATCACCTGTTTGCTGAGAATCGGGTGCTGGTTTTTGGTGCATGTTTTGAGGGAATAAATCCTTCGGCAGGCAAAAGGACGGTGGTCGTAGATCATGCAGGCCCGGTTTTTCATCAGCAGCGGGCAGGCGGACGGCTGATTGCGTTCCCGGCGCTTCATATCGGCCGCCAGGGCTTTTTTGACGGCTACCTGTCGATTGCGCGGCAGCCGCTGGATGCAGTTTTGGATCACCCTACCCTCCAGGGTGGTGATGTGGATGCTGCCCGCATCGGTGCAGCAAAAGGCACAGCCTTTGGCACAGGCCGCCTCGGCCTTGTAGGGAGCGGCAGCGGCCTCGAAATCGTCGTAAATGACTTGCAGTTGTTTTATTTTCTCTTCCATAGAATCCATCATAATCCCCGGACAGAATGATTGCGGCTGGAAGCCGCGCCTACGGTCCCTTCCCTCTTCCCTCTTCCCTCTTCCCTCTTCCCTCTTCCCTCTTCCCTCTTCCCTCTTCCCTCTTCCCTCTTCCCTCTTCCCTCTTCCCTCTTCCCTCTTCCCTCTTCCCTCTTCCCTCTTCCCTCTTCCATCGTCCATCTTCCATCTTCCATCGTCCATCTCACGCCCTCAGTCCTCACCCCTCCGTCCCCCCAGGCAACACAATACGAACCGTACATCCCGCCCCATCATTATTCTCCGCTTTGACCCGTCCCCCCATGGCCACCACGAATTTCTTGACCAGGGCCAGGCCGATACCGGTGCCGCCGGTGGTGCGGTTCAGGTCGTTGTCCACCCGGTAGAAATCATCGAACACACGTTTGAGCGCCCGCTTGGGGATACCCGGCCCGGTGTCGGACACCTTCAGCGTGATCCCGCCTTCCCCGGTCCCGGTTGCAATCGTGATGCGTTTTTCCTGCAGATGCCGTCCGAACTTGATGCTGTTTTCCATGAGGTTGATCAACACCTGGACCAGTACCTCCCGGTCATAGGTGCAGGCCGGAATGTCACCGGAAGTGACAGTCAGTTCGAATCCCTCCCGCGCCAGGCTTTCGCCCATGACCGCCTGCACCTCGTCGAGGACATCGCTCAAATCCCCCTGCCTGAGATCGAAGCGCCGGGTCTGTTTTTCCAGCCGGGACAGTTCGAGGACATTGTTGATCAGTCCGGACAACCGGGCGCTCTCCGAGGCCAGGATGCCAAAATACTCCTGCTCGCGCTCGGGCGTGGCGGCGATGCCCTGGTCCAGCATTTCGATATACATACGGATGTTGGTCAGCGGGGTCTTGAGTTCATGGCTCACCGCGGATACGAACCGGGAGCGCCGCTCCGACAGGTCGAGAACGGCCCGCGCACTTTTGTAAATGGTTACCAGTCCGGCCACCATCACGACGCCCAAAACGGCCAACGCCAGGGTGAGGGTCTGGCGGGCCGGCGAGGAAGGCAAAGACACGGCGACCATTTCGGCGCTGAGGAATCCGAAGGGAGCGGGAAACGTGCGTGCGGCCACCCAATTTTTTTCCTGAAGCATTGCTTGACCCGTGGACGGACGGCCCACAGCGCTTCGTCCGGCGGCATTGAGCGCCAGGCGGGTATAGCCGGAGATGGGTTGGGTCGTATAATAGGTCGTCAGCAGATGATCCAGGAACGGTTGCAGTTCTAAAACGAATCCCTGCCGGTAGATCTGGCCGTTGATTCCGATCCGTCTGAAGATGAACATGCGATCTCCGTCGATGGCGACGGCCTGCAGGGGGGCCACTTCCGCCTGAAAACGCTCGACGGATGGTTGCGGATGTCCTTGCACCGCCCCCCTTCTTTCCAGCAAAGGTGCGGGCGCCGAAGATACCGGAGCTGCCGCACGGTATTCCGGCGCTACCTCGGCTTCCAACGCCTCGTCGACCTCGGCTTCGTAATCCCACGGTCGTTTATAGGCCTGGACTTCCTGCCGGGCCAGGTTCTGGGCCTGGTCGGCGGTGATCTCTTCCACCCGGGACTTTTTCTGGCCGAGGACGGTTTTCGATTTGCTGCGTACGGGCGCCTTGATGAAGCGGCCGGCGAAGGTGGATGACTCCTTTTCAGCCACCGTTGTCTTCTTCTGCTTTTCCTCGGAAGGTTCGGGTCGGGTAGCCCGGGCAATGAACTTGCGCCGATTGAAAACCGAGTTGATGGCCTCCAACTGCCGCACGCGCTGACCATAGGCATTCGCTGCCCGCCCGGAATCCTCGGCCAGAGGCGTCTGAAAGGTTCCATCCGGATTGTTCTGGAAATAGCCCAGGATAAACCTCTCCTTGGGAACGCCTGCCAGAGGCGAGGTGATCCTTCTGCCCTCCTGTACCAGGGTATGGCTGTATTCGTCCACAGCGCGGCTTTCTTCTCGCCGGACCAGTTCGCTGAGTTCGGCTTCGATTTCGTCCAGAAGCTGCCCCGCAAAAAAGCGCACCTGGGATCGGGCCTCCCGGTTCAGGGTCACGTAGGTCCGCCAGGCGACGAATGCCAGGGGCAAAGAAACCATCAGGCAAAAAACGATCATATACAGACGAAGTTTTCTCAAGACGCCGACTCCAGACGGTAGCCCTCGCCCCGAACGGTCTCGATCAACCCCGATCCATCGGTCAGCGAAGCAATCTTTTTTCTCAATTTGAGCATGTGAATATCCACGGTGCGCGTTTCGATCCCGGGGTCTTTGTAGTGCCAGACCTCGGTGAGCAGTTCGGCCTTGGAAACGATGCGCTCCCGGTGGCGGAAGAGATAGACGATGATGTCCATTTCCCTGCGGGTGAGCGCTGCCGTGCGGTCCTCGCAGGCAGCCTGGAGGTTGAGGCCGTCGAAGAGAACGTCGCCGCAGCGAATCCGCTCGTCCCCCATGGTTTTTCCGCTGCGCCTGAGAACGGCTTCCACCCGCACCATCAGTTCCCGCAGCGAAAAAGGTTTGCTCACGTAGTCGTCCGCACCGGCGGTGAAACCGGTAACGATGTCCTCTTCAGAGCCTTTGGCGGTGAGCATGATGACCGGCTGGGTCGGCCGGTGGCGGCGAATTTCACGGCAGATGGAAAAACCGTCCATACCGGGCAGCATCACGTCCAGCAGGATGAGGTCCCAGGCCCCCACCAACGCCGACTCGCAGCCCCGGTTTCCGTCGGCCACGGTTTCGGCCTGGTAGCCGTTGAACACCAGCACATCGCAAAGTCCTCTGGCGATGGCCGGATCGTCTTCCACGACCAGGATGCTGGTTTTAGCCGGTTCCATAATGGTTTCCTTTCCTCGGATGTCGTTGGACGTTACGTTCATCCCTACCATCATTCGATCCGCTTTCAAAGTAAAACTTATGCAAAAACATGGGGCTAACCTTTTGCATTTGTTTGAATTGTAATCGCCGCCCACCAAGTTACAATCCACTCCAGCAACCAACCGATACCATCGAATCACGAAAGGAGAACCGTCATGTTCACCAAGAAAAAAAGCCTGCTGGCCATTGTCGCATTGATCCTGATTACCACCGCCGCCCTGGCCGCGTTGGGAAACAGGCAATCGCCCTTGATTTCATCGACCGCCGTCGTTTCCGGCGGCGTCAGCGAACCGGTAACCCTGTCTGCCGAGACCGTTCAGGACAAGATCCTCAAAGACGGCGACGGGCAGGTAACCGTGTCCCTGAACCTGACCGCGGCGTCCTTGCCCGCTGAAGAGGGGCAGCCGGCGCCGGCAGCCGATCTGGTAATCGTTCTGGATCGCAGCGGCTCCATGGAAGGTCAAAAGATAGCGGACGCCCGTATGGCGGTCGTCGGACTGCTGGAACACCTGGGACCGGACGATCGCCTGGCCCTTTTGACCTATTCCAACGGGGTCCGGACGTCATCGCCTTTGATGACGATGACCGGGGCCAACCGGCGGCAAGTGGCAACCACCGTCAACCAGATCCGGGCTGGGGGGGGGACCCATCTGAGCGCCGGCCTACAGCGGGGAATCGACTGCCTGCTGAATACGTCCGGCGACGGCCGTCAACGCAAGGTGATCCTGATTTCCGACGGACTGGCCAACCAAGGCATCACCGGTACCCAGGCCCTGGGCCGCATGGCTTCCATCGCCGTCGAAAACCGATTTTCCGTCAGCACGGTCGGTGTGGGCCTCGATTTCAACGAAATCGTGATGACGGCCATCGCGGACCACGGCGCCGGCCAGTATCACTTCCTTGAAAATCCCCGGGTCCTTGCCCAGGTCTTTGAAACAGAATTGCAGACCTCCCGTCAGGTGGCCGCGGCCGATGTCGGCGTTCGCATTCCCCTGGGGGCCGGTGTGCGCCTGGTTCGGGCAGGCGGGTATCCCATCTCCATCGACAATGGGACCGCGGTAATCCACCCCGGAAATCTTCTCTCCGGCCAGAGCAAAACCCTCTACCTGACCTTCCAGGCGCCCACGGACAAGGAGAAAACCGTTGAACTGGGAAAAATCGAGCTTGAGTACCGCCATGGGGACCGAACTCGCAAGCTTGCCTTCCCCCAACCTCTGACCGTGGCCTGCGTCAAGGACCCGGCATCGGTGGTGGCCAGCATTAAGAAAGAAAACTGGGCCGATCAGGTGGTCCAGGAGGAATTCAGCCGCTTGAAAGAGGCGGTAGCCGCTGACATCCGTGACGGCAATAAGACGCACGCCCAGCAGCGCATCCGGGAATACGAGAATCGGCAGTCGGCCATCAATACGGTGGTGGGTTCGAAAAAGGTAGCCAATAATCTGGAAACCGACGTCCACGAGTTGAGCCGGCAGGTCGACGAGACCTTTGCGGGCGCACCGGCTGCGGTGGCCGAGAAGAAAAAGCAGGTTTCCAAAGCCATGCAGTACGAGAGCTACAAAGTGAGAAGAAATAAAAACTAATGAAAGGAGTACTACCATGGGAATCATGACCCGCATGTTGCGACTTTGCAAAGCCGATGTACACGGCGTGATGGATCAGCTCGAAGACAAGGGCCTGCTGCTCAAGCAATACCTCAGGGAAATGGAGGACAGCCTCGAAAAAAAGGAGCGGCAGATCCATGGCATGACCCGCAATGCCGAGCAATTGCAGCGCCAACTCCTTCGCCACGGCGAAGAGATGGAAAAGCTCGAAGCCGATCTGAACCTGGCCCTGGAAAAGGAGAAGGACGACATCGCCCGCATGCTGATCCGCCGACGCCGCTGTCTGGAAACCGCCTGCCGACATTTGAAGGGCCAGCACGAAGCGACCACTCAGGAGAAATCCAAACTGTCTGCCACACTGTCGGACCAGCGCCTGCAATACGAAACCCTCAAAGCCAGGGCCGATGCCTACTGCCGGCAGGCCGACCAACGTTTGTGGGCCGAGGAAAGCGGTGTTCGGAACGGCCAATGGGGTCCCCTTGACCCCAAGGAGGAAGAAGTCGAACTGGAGCTTCTCCAGCGCAAGGAAGCCCTTCAGAAAGGAGGCCAGGCATGAAATCTCCCATACGAACAACGCTGGTCTATGGTCTGATCTGCGCGTTGATCACCATACCCGCCACGGGCGGCCTGGCGGGGATTGTCGGCGGCTCCATCGCTTTTAAGCTGGTGCTGTGGACGATCCTTTCGGGTTACTCGCTTCTGTTGGCCCGATGGAGTGGCAAACACCCGGCCGTGCTGCTCTTCCCCCTGATCCTGCTGTTGGGAACCGCCGTTTGGCCCGCTATCGACACCGTTTTCTTTTTTCTGGGACTGGGTGTGCTCTGCTGGCTGCGCAGCGGCATCTGCTTCAGCCACTTTCCCTTGCGGGCCATGATCGCCGAAACCATTACCGCCGCCGGCGGCGCCGCGCTGGTCACCCTGCTGGGACCGGGAAACGCCGTCACTTGGGCCATCAGCATCTGGCTGTTCTTCCTGGTGCAGGCGCTCTACTTTTTCATCGTTCCCCATCGCGGTTCGACAACCGCCGACCGGCACAACGTCGATCCCTTTGACCAAGCCCAGCGCGAAGCCCAGCGCATCCTGGAAAGCACCGGTTGAAAGAGGATAACGCGCTGCAAAAAGGTGTCCTGGAGACGACTATACCAATAGTTTTCGAATGATTGAGGCAAAAATGAAGTCCATCGCTATCCTATGCCTGCTGCTACTGCTGTGCCCCGCCTTCGGGTTGGCCATCCAAAAGGCCGATAGGGTAGTGGTCGTCAAATCCGAAAAAAAGCTGTACCTTGAACACAACGGCAAGGTCATTCGATCCTACCGTGTTGCCCTGGGCGGCAACCCGAAAGGGCATAAGCAGCGCCAGGGTGATCAGCGCACGCCCGAGGGTCGCTATATCCTGGACCTCAAGAATCCGAACAGTTGCTATTACAAATCCATACGCATCTCCTACCCCAATGCCGCCGACCGGATGCGCGCCAGGCGTGAGGGCACGCATCCGGGCGGATGGATCATGATCCATGGCCAGAAAAACGGTTATGGGCACCTGGCGCCCGTCACCCAGCGCTACAACTGGACCACCGGCTGTATTGCCGTCACCAACGCTGAAATGGATGAAATCTGGCAGGCCGTCGATATCGGCACCCCCATCGAGATCCGCCCCTGAAAGATAGCGTTCCTGGGTTCAAAGAAACCTCCCGGAGTAGATCTGCACCCTCCGGTGAATCCCTTGCCTGTCCGAAGCGGCCCTGCTGGAATGAACTGTTTACAATTCCCGTTATCTTTTCTAAATATCAAACCAATTTGTGTAATCCCTTCAAGCCGATGGTGGAGCCATGGTTTTCTCTCGATGCATGATCCGGATATTTCGCCACACCGCTTTTTGGCTGATTCTCGTCGGCATGGCTGGTTCGCTCCTCTTCCCGATTACCGCGACCGCCGAAACTGCGGAAACCATTCCGCTGAATAATCCTGCGTCCATAGAAGCCGTCAAAACACTGCTCGAAAATGCCCTGGCAGCCGAGCGATCGGACCCCGAAGGATTGGAACAGGGGCTCAAGCGTTGGGAGCGTCTGAAAACTGCTGTTCAAGAAGAACTCGCAGCCTACCGGATCCAGAACACCGCGCACAGCAACCTTCTGCTTGTTTTGAAGACACGGATCGAAGATCTGGAGAATGCCCTGAACGCCAACCGCCTGGCCATTAAAAACCTTTCCGATCGTATTGCGGAGTTCGAAAAAATCGGTTCCATCGCTTCCGAGAGGACGTCCCAACTCGCCGACCGGATTTCAATTGCAGAAAACCAGCTTGCCGAACTGCATCGGGGAACCCTGGCCTCCACCGACAAGGCGGAACTCAGGAAAAAGCTCGACAACCTCCTGGGCCTCCTTCGCGACAAAAAAAAGCTGGGCGACCAATTTATCAAAGAGCACGGGCTCTTATTGGAACAGTTGAAGCGCGGGTTGGCCGATCTGAAAGAGACCCGCAAGCAGATCGAGGAGCGCCTGCAGCTTCAGGTCAAAACCAACCTGTACGAACGCACCCTCCAACCGTTCGAACGCCTGCGCATCCAACGTCTTGAGGCAGAACTGCTCTCCATCAAGAATCGTTCGAACGCTGTTCTCAAAGCGGATTTCTGGCGCCGACAGTGGACCCTTTTCAAGCATAGCGGCGGCGGCACCCAGACTGTTTTTCTGGTTCTGTTTCTATCGGCGGTAATCTTCAGAAGAAAGGTTCGCCGCTACTTCCATTCCGTCGAGTCCAAACTGGAAGAACCCGCCTGGCGGATGCGCCGACTGGCCCTGAGCCTGCTGCGACAATCCTTCGTCCTCGTCTGCACCGCCGCGCTTTTGGGGTTGTACGACCTGCTGAAACTTCCCCACGTGAATTTCAGCCTGGGCCGCTTTTTGAACCAGCTGGTCTTTACCCTGCTTTTTGTGCGGTGGGCAATGGACTTTTGCCAAAGCCGCATCGGCGATTTCGATTCGCAGCTCTCCGCCTTTGTCCAAGGTCGCATGCTGAATTTTTTAAGACTGTTGCGCGGCTTGGTCATCTTTTATTTCGTCCTTGTCGGCCTGTTTGGCACCTCAAGCGATCTGGCCTGGGCCGTCCGTCTGGCACTCGAGATCGCTTTGCTCGTCCGGGTGGCTTCCTTCTGGCGCCGTCTGCAAATTGTCATCGCCCTGGCCGCCCGAAAAGGGGAGTCGCCTCCGGCCAACAGCCGCCTGGCCATGATCCGGGGCTGGACCTATTTTGTGGCGGTCGGAGCCCTGCTGCTGGAACTGACCGGCTACGACGCCCTGGCGGTCCACTTTCTGGCGGGATGGGCGAAAACCGCGATGCTGGCCATGTGGGCCAATATCGGCTGGCTGAGCATCGGCGAGTGGGTCGCCTTCCAGAAGGCCGGGACCGACACCGAGCCCGCGTCGACGGGGCCGGGTGTCTCTGCACCCATCGGGTGGTTTCTGGTTCAGATGACCCGCTTGGCGTGGTTTCTGGCGCTTCTGTCGGGAGGTGTTCTGGTGTGGTCCAGTGCGAACTTTATGACCACGGCCGCAAAGCAGGTCTTCAGCCTGAGTTTTTCGGTGGGCAGCCTGGTTATCAGTGTAAAGGGAATTCTGCTGGCACTGATCATCTTCTGCCTGACCCACTCATCTGTAAAAATCGGCAAAAGGGTGCTGAACGAAAAAGTGCTCGACGCCAGAAACTTCGAACACGGCCTCAAGGAATCGATCGTTACCATCACCAGTTACATCATCTGGGGCCTTGGGGTGCTGCTGGCATTGGGCGTACTGGGGGTGAATGCGACTTCCCTGGCCGTTGTTTTCGGTGCCTTGAGCATCGGCATCGGCTTTGGGTTGCAGAACATCTTCAATAATTTCATCAGCGGATTGATATTGCTTTTCGAGCGGCCCATTCAGGTGGGGGATTACGTCGAAGTCAACGGCATGTGGGCCGAAGTCAGGAAAATCAATGTGCGGTCCACGATCGTCCAGACCTTCGACAATGCGACCGTTATTATTCCCAATTCGGATTTTATCAGCCAGCAGGTCACCAACTGGAGCTTCAAGGATCCCCGCATGCGGCGACATGTGGATGTGGGCGTGGCCTACGGTTCGGACATTCATCTGGTGCGCAACACCCTATTGGACATCGCCGCCGGCATCCCCCAAATCCTGAAATATCCGCGGCCGGATGTGCTCTTCATGGATCACGGCGACAGCGCGCTGATTTTTCGACTGCGTTTCTGGGTCCACGTGAACAACTACTACAGCTCCTCCACCGATGTGCGCTTTGAACTGGACAGCCGCTTTCGTGAACTGGGCATAGAGATCGCCTTTCCCCAGCGGGACATCCATATTCGCAGTGCTCACAACGATCTTCCCTCAGACGCCTCGCAAACCGTGATGAAAAAGGAGTAATAACCGTTCGTCAACCGGACAGGTCGGCGTAAATGGCCTGGGCTTTCTCCAGCGCCGGGACATCGTCCACCCCCATGGTTTCGAACTCGTCTTCGACCACATGATACCCCACCGGCCTGCCGTCTTTGACCATGAACTCGATCAGGTCGGTGAAAAAGTACTCTTCGATATCGGTCATCCGGCCGTCGATCTCCTTTTGCACGATCTGGGGACGGGAGGCCAAAATGGGAAGGTAGTGTGCCAAAACCGTGCGGCGGGCCGCGTAGATTCCCGAGTTGCAGATCGTCAGCCGGCGCTGGTGATCTTCCGGGTAATCCTTCCAGTACTTCCACTCGGTGATCTTTTTGACCTGCCCCTCTTCGATTTCCAGCACGCCGTACTGTTTTTTATTTTTAGGAGAGAAACCGAGGATCGTCAGGTCATGGTCGTCAAGACCGTCCACCAGCCGGGTGTAGGTGGATTGTTTGACGAAAGGAACGTCGCCCATGGTGATGATCACCCGATCTGCGGATTGGGCGGCAACAAAATCCCCGGAGGCCAGGATCGCCCCGCCCGTGCCATTGAGCACCGGCTGCTCGCAATATTCTACCCCGGTACGGGCCGTGGCCGCCCGGACCTCTTTTTGGCAATGGTTGACGATCAGGATTTTGGGGCCCCGGGGCAGGTTTTCCATCAGGTGCATTACAATGGGCTGACTTCCGTCGAACATGGAGCGTTTCGGTCTCAGGGGAAGCAGGGTCTTGTTTCCATCATAGCCTTTCATGCGACTGCCTCTGCCGGCCGCCATGATGATGGCAGCGACAGGGAGTTGCGAATCGATCAAGGTCATACAGCCTCCCACTCTTGATGAAACCGTAAAAAGGCGCCGGACATGTCATTCCTTCGAAGGCGGGCGCACGCAGTGAAACTTAAGCGCTATCCAATTTTCTCATATCGTTATGGTTTCTCGCCGCCGTGGGAATGACAACAATTGTCTACTCTCAATTTTTTACGAATCCATCAAACATTTGTTTTTCGGGTGATAGCGCCAAGTACACCTGTTCATAAATACGGTGTACTCAATTTATCTCTTACATATGGGCAAATCACTTCGTTTATAGCACGTTAATCCCGATCTGTATATTTCTGTGAGATTTTTTTGAAATCATCGGCCAACCAACCAAAGACTTCCACAATTTTAGGATCGAAACTTTTCCCCGATTCACTGCGAATCACGGCCACCGCCTTTTCGTGGTCAAATGCCGCCTTGTAAACCCGTTTGCTGATCAAGGCGTCATAGGCGTCTGCAAGCGCCATCAGGCGGCCGGAGAGAGGGATCTGTTCTCCTTTGAGTCCTTGAGGATATCCGGTACCGTCCCACTTCTCATGATGCGTGTAGACGAGTTCATGGGCGATTTTCAAAAAAGATTCGTTGCCCAGTTTCCGGCTCGTGGCCGCAATGATATTGCGTCCAATAATCGTATGGCGTTTCATCTCCTCGAACTCGTTTCTTGAGAGCCGGCCCTGTTTCAAAAGAATCTTGTCGCTGATTCCCACTTTGCCGATGTCATGCAAGGGTGCGGAACGATAGAGCGAATTCAGCAGGTCGTCGGTCAATATGGTGCTGTACCGCGGATCATTTTTCAATTCGTTGGCCAGCAGCCGGACATACTCCCGTGTCCGCTGGATATGGCCCCCCGTGTCGGAATCGCGGGTTTCCGTCATCGAAGCCATACTTTCGATAATCGCCTCCTGGGCCCGCGAGAGGTTGCGGATGCTCAGACGCGCCTTGTTCTCTTCTTTCCAGAATCGAAGCAGGTTCACCGCCGTAAAGTTGGCGGCCAGTATGGAAACCGGAAGAATCGGAGAAAAAAAGGCGCCTGTTCTGGAAAAAATCAAAAAGGAGGTTGCCGTCAGCCCTGCTGCACATGCAATAAAAAGCAGAAGACCGGTCGAAGCCCTGAGCTTGACATGGGCGATGACGAAAAAAATACTGCAAACGATGGCGACAAGGACCTCTATTCCTGCTGCCGGGTGGGGTCGGAAACGAACATCTCCTTTCAGCAAATTGTCGGCTACGGTTGCGTGAACGGCGATGGCGGGAAAAATCGGATCGGAAGGAGTGGATTGAAAATCCCAGAGCCCTACCGCCGACGTTCCCACAAAAACGATGGCTCCTTTCAACTTTTCCATGTCGACCTCTTTAGCCAGAAGGTCAGCCGCCGAAATGTGGGCAAACGCCCTTTCCCTGTCCCTGTACCCATCCCGGTAATTGATCAGCATGGCGCCGGACAGATCGATGGGAATCGACTGATCGCCCACCTGCAGCCAATTCTGGAACCAACCGCTTCTCACTTCGAGGCTGGCGATGTCCAATGTCTTCATCACCGCCGAAAGCGCCAGGCTGGGATAGTATTGCCCGTCATACCGGATAACCAATGGTACATGGCGCAAAATGCCGTCCTGATCCGGCGACACATTGAAAAATCCCGAGCGATCGGTGGCCTGGCTGAAAATGGAAAGATTGCAGGCCACCTGTTCGGCCTTCCAGACGAAATCGTCCCATCCCGTCGCAGCGGAATCGTTTGCAATTGTCAAAGGATGCAGTTGACAGCCTGTTGGAGCGATCCCATCTGCGTCGTCGAAAAGGAATTGGTAGCCCAGAACAACCCGGCTATCCCGGATGGCAGCGGCGAAACGCCGGTCATTGTCCGGCCAGTTTCCTTTTTCCCAGCGGATGTCCACGCCCAGATCGCGAAACAGATTTTCCTGGATCAGGCCCGGCGAGGTCCGGTCCCTTTCGGGAAACACCATGTCGAAAACGATCACCGCGGCACCGGCTTCTTTCAACCGCTCAACGACCGAAGCCAGTTTGTACCGCGGCCAGGGCCACTGCCCATGTCGATGCAGACTTTTCTCGTCGATGTCGATAATGACAATATCATCGGGCGGCGAATTTGAGGCGGTTTGAAGCAAAAAGACATCGTACATCTTGTTGTTGGCATGCTGCAGGATAGACGGCGCCCACCCACTGACCAGCGGAAGGAAAACGGAGAGAAACACCCCGGCGGCAATAATGGAATCGCCCTTGCCGAAAACGCCGGCAATCCGCCAAAAACCATTATGGGGCATCGGAGTGGTCATGCGATGTTTCAATCCGATGTTTCAATCTGGCGTTTGACGACGATCCTGACCCGACGGTTCAACGACTCTTCGACCTCGTCGTCGGTCTCGATCTGGGGATCGGTTTCACCCAGAAAGGAAACCCGGATGCGATCGGATCGAATTCCACCTGCCACCAGCATGTTTTTCATGGCCACCGCCCGTTTTTGGGACAATTTCCGGTTGTACCGTTTGCTGCCCAATCGATCTGCGTGACCGACCACATAAAGTCCGAGAACATCGGCCTTTTTCAGAGAGGCAATGACGGCGTCCATGCTCCGGCTGGAATCTGAGGTGAGTTCGACCGAGTCCGTTTGATAATAGAGAGTGAAAAAATCGATTCTCGAGGGCATTTCCGGTTCTGCGGCCAGGGCATCGCCGAACCGGTTCACGACCTCCCACTTTTCCATGGAAAAAGCCGATGGTCCCGACTTGGACTGGGGATCGAACGCAACGGATTGGTAGGCTTTATCCAGCGCAATCTCGCCTTTGGAAGAACAGACCCGGAGATCGCCGACCCGACCTTCCGCATCGGGGAGCAAAACCACCACACTCTTGGTGGGTGAACAGCCAACAAAAAAGATGGCAGCAAAAAAGGTGCAAAAAATCAACCATGCCTGTGCTTTTCTGTGCACAAAATGAACGGCGACTCGTTGGGGCCGTTTTCGGTGGAATAAGGCGTCCATAAGGATTGTCAGCTCTTGATCTCTTCGACGTGAACAGCGAAACGGGTGCCTCGGATACCGATGGAAGCCGTGGGGGTAATGAATTTCGTCGCTTTCGCGGACATTTTGGCGATGAGCCCGGATACGTAGACTGCCGTTCCCTTGAACAGCCTGACGATGAAAGAGAATTCGGATTCATCGGGATTGAAAACGAATGCCTCGATCTCCAACCGGCTATCGGGCCCCATGGACAGGCGGGTGTCATCGTCGAAGACCAGCCCCAGCGAGCCGTCGGCCCCGGTCTCGAGGATATCGCCGGCCATCAGCCGGAATCCGATGGCGATACGGTTTTCTCTGGAGGCGCGGTTGAGGTGGACGGTGCCGTCCATAGAAGTGATTTTTGCGACCGTATTGTCGGCCGCCAGTGACGAATGCGAAGAAAGAACGGTCACCGCCGGGAAAAGCATGAAAAAAAGCAAGGTTGATTTCAGATGCATCATGAGCAGCTCCATTTCCGATTCTGATTTTTTCAATCCCGAGCAGGTCTCGCGGCCATCGTAATATAAGCAAGATTCGTGCAATTTCTCATAAAAATGGCCGTTTTTTGTGCAAAGGCCGGTTTCCTGTATAAAAATAGACCCTTTGCGGCATTGGGGTACCGGTTGAAAAAAACATGGCGGGCTTCCCGGTTTCCATTTTTGCCCGCTCGATCGTTGAATCGGAAAATTTTGTTCAGCTTGCCCGAGGTCTGTGCTATGACCGAATGGTTCAAGATGGGCCATGATTCGTTTTACCGCCCCAACCATTCGTGAAAAAGGACCCCCTATGATTACCCACGTCGTGATGATGAAATTCCAACCCGAGGTCAGCGACAACGAAATCGACGAACTGAAGGCCCTGCTGGATGGTCTGCCCGATAAAATCGATGAGATCCAGAGCTACGATTTTGGCAGGGACGTGGTCCGCTCCGAACGTTCCTACGATTTTGCCCTGGTTTCCGTGTTCGCCAATCTCGACACGCTCCAGCACTATCAGGAGCATCCCGCACATCAGGTGGTGGTGAAAAAGCTGGGTGGCATGTGCGAGCATATCGCGGTCGTGGATTACGAAAACGCTCCCTATCGTCAGCAGGACGACATCGCACCCGACCCGCTGAAGAGCAACAACCTGTTTCGGCGGCCTTAGTGCTCCTGTTCGTAAATACGGCGGCATTCGGCAAGCAGAGAACCGATGTTTTTTTGCGGCAGGCAGGCACTGGGCGGGATTGATTATAAGGACGTTACCCTTTCAATATCTCACCGATTGACCGGCCGATCCTCCAATGCCTTTGCAACGGCAGCGGCCAGACGATTCAAGGTGACCGGTTTGGGCAGCACATGCCTGACGCCGATTTTCCTTAAATCGGCGTCGTCGATGGCCGCCGACCATCCCGAACACAAAATGATGGGGATATCCGGCCGAATTTTTCTGACTTTGCGGGCCAGTTTTCCGCCGGTCATTTGCGGCATGGTCCAATCGGTAATCAACAGATCGTATTTAAGCGGATTCAGGCGGAATGCCTCGATGGTGTCATTGGGATCGATCCGGGTTTCGACCAGGTATCCCAGGCCTTCCAGCAGTTCGCTTCCGATATCTCTCAGCTGCGCTTCATCGTCGACAAAAAGGACCACCCCCCTTCCGGGCGAAAACGAGGCGGTATCGGCCGTAGACCGCTCCTCGGCACTCTTTGCCACGGGGAAAAACACCTGGATGGTCGTCCCCACACCCGGTTGACTGTATACCTTGATGCTTCCGCCATGATCCTTTACGATGCCGTGCACGGTGGACAGCCCCATGCCGGTACCTTCTCCGGTCTTCTTGGTGGTGAAGTAAGGATCGAAAATCCGGGCCATGTGGCCGGGCTCCATACCCTGTCCGGTATCGGCAACAACGAGTTTTAAATATCTTCCGGGGCTGATGACCGGATAGCAGGAGGAGTCGTAGGTACCGATGGTTACCGCCGAAAGGCTCATTTCGAGCAGGCCGCCGTCATTGTCCATGGCCTGGTAGGCGTTCGTACACAGATTCATGACGACCTGGTGGATCTGGGTTTCGTCCGCCAGCACATCCCCCAGACCGGGCGTTACCTCCTGTCGGATCTCTATCGTTGATGGAAATGTTGCCCGTATCAGGGTCAGGGCTTCCTCGACAACGCTGCTGATATCGATGATCCGTTTCTGCGATTTTCCCCGTCTGCTGAAGGTCAGGATCTGTTGCACCAGATTTTTGGCGCGAACACTGGCCGTAGCAATCTGTTCGACATAGTGCCTCACCTTGGACCTTTCCGGACAACGGAGTTGGGCCAGTTCCGAATAGCCATAGATGGCCGAAAGGATATTGTTGAAATCGTGGGCGATGCCGCCGGCCAGGGTTCCCAGGGATTCCATGCGCTGGACCTGGCGCAGATGGTCTTCCATGGCGGCTTTCTGTTTTTCGTGATTCTTTTTCTCGGTAAGATCCCGTACGAAGGAGATCGAATACCGGCTGCCTTCGAATTCGAACAAGTTTGCGGTAACATCCGCCGGAAGAACGGTCCCGTCCTTGCGTCGCAGCCGTGTTTCGAAAACGTAGGAACCGTTTTCAATCAGTTGCTGCCATAAATTGTTGCGGTCTGCTTTCGACAGACCGAGAACGATATCGTACAGGCCCATCCGGCACAATTCCTGCCGGTTGTAGCCGAGCAGTTGGCAGACATGCGGGTTGACGTCCAGAATGCGGGCATCCTCTCCGGTCTGAAAGATCCCGATGGACGCCTTGTCGAACGAAAAGCGGGTGAGGCGCAGGTCGGCTTCGATCTTTTTACGTTCGGCGACCCGCTCACTGATATCCCGGCACACGCAGAATATCAGTTTCTGCCCCCGGTACACGGCGCCATTGGTGCTGATCTCGACATCGTAAAGGCTGCCGTCTTTGCGACGGTGGCGCGTTTCGAAATGATCCCCCTTATCGTCGATGGTCCGCAGCATCTTCAGCAGTTCCTGCCTGTTCCACTGCGCGTCCCAATCCCATACGTACAGGTTGTGGACGCCTTCCAAGGAATAGCCGAGCATATGGGCAAACTCCAGGTTGGCCTCCAGAACTCTGCCGTTTTGTGCCAGAACGACAATTCCGTCACTGGACTGTTCCACCAGAATGCGTCGGCGGGTAATTTCCTCTTCGAGGAACCGCTCCCCCTGTTTGCGCTCGGTGATGTCCCGGACCTGTCCGATGGCACGAATTTTCCCGTCATCCGACCCCTCTAAACGCGTTACCGAGACTTCGATCCATCGGTCAGGGTTTGTTCCGTTGGGAAAAGCCATCACCTCCACGTGGGGCCTCTTCGTTTCAATGGATCGGCGGCAGGGGCATTGCAGACAATCCTCGTTCCGGGATTTCAGTACGACGTAGCACGGTTTACCGATCAGCGGCATGGAATCGGCATACATCTCTTCCATCCAACGATTGACCTGCAGGATGTTCAAATCGTGGTCCACTAAGAATACGCCGTCTCGAATCGTATCCAAAACGCTTTCCAAAAGGGTTTGCTTATTTTTGGAACTGGGATCCAGTGCATCCATTGTCAATTTTCTCGATCTGCTAAACATTTTTCAATTACCGCCGGTTATCCCAAATCACCACACATTCGTCAATCCGCAGGCGGTCCTGCCGGAGCGTCGAAGCGCCGATCCTCCCAATGCATATACCCCGGGATGGCCTTGATGGGGATACCCTTCCTTCCCATTCGTTCCATTGAGAATCAAGTCCTAATTGCTTAAGCCGCTGCCACCCTTGCCAACAAGGCAAGCCCGAATTGTTCTATAGCGATTTTTTCTATAAAGCGATTTTTTCTATAAAAAGAATTCGACTTTTCCGGCCCCCTTTTGCTTTCAGGGGTTGACAAGCACGGCTCAAAACCGTAGCATGTCACACATAGCGATCTTTCGTCACACATAGCGAGACATTTCGCCTAACCACTTAAACCCCAACCTGCGATCCATGGTACGATTCGATGTCGTCGAAAGGTGAAAAATATTACTTCGTCGCTTCCCTAGCCAAGGGATTGCGAACGTTGGAAGTGCTGGCCGAAAACGGCGAGATGTCTGCATCTAAAATGGCCGCTCATCTGGACACAAGCCGTGCGGCCAGCCACCGGTTTTTGACCACCCTGCGGGACCTGGGCTACGCCGAGAAAACCGATGAGGGCCGCTTTCGTCTGAGTTTCAAAGTTCTCGAACTGGGAATGAAAAAGCTGGAAGGATTCGAAATCCGCCATACCGTTTATCCTTTCATGCAGGAAATCGCCATGGCCTTTGGTGAAACGGTCAACCTGGGCCACTGGGACGGCAGCGCGATTGTTCATCTGGACAAAGTGAACAGCAAGGAAATTCTGCGGCTGGATGTCGGCATGGGTGCTGCCGCACCGGCATACTGCACCGGGTTGGGTAAAGCGGTTCTGGCCTTTTTGAGCGACAGCGAGTTGAACGCCTATCTCGAATCAGTGACGCTTGCGGCCATGTCTCCGAAAACCATTGTCACGATCGACCGATTGAAGGCCGAAATCGCCCGCATCCGCCGTTGCGGGTATGCTGTGGACAATGAAGAACTGAGCTTGGGCCTGCGGTGTGTGGCGGCACCAATATTCGACTATACCGGCTGTCCCAACTATGCCCTGAGCATTTCCGGTCCGTCCCAGCGAATGACCAAAAAGAAAATCGACGCCATTCAAGCCAAACTGGTACCGCTCTGTCGGCAGATTTCCCGCCAGATCGGGGCGCCGCATAAATCAGACACCAACCCCGGTTGACCATCGGCCGGAATCGCAAAAAGGAGAAGTATCATGAGCAAAAAGAAAATGACCCGCTTCGATTTGCAGAAAATGAAGCAGGAGAACCAAAAAGCAGTCTGGATTACTGCTTACGACTACTGGACCGCTTCTTTTGCCGAAGAGGCCGGGATGGACATGATTCTCGTCGGCGATTCGCTGGGCATGTGCATCTACGGTTACAGCGGCACGGTGCCGGTCACCATGGACCAGTGCATCTGGCACAGCGAGGCGGTTCGGCGCGGCGCTCCGAACACCTTTATCATCGGCGACATGCCCTTTTTGTCCTACCAGGTCAGCGTCCCTGAGGCGGTCCGTAACGCCGGCCGGTTCCACAAGGAAGCCGGCGTCGATGCCATCAAGCTGGAAGGCGGCGTCCGCGTCTGTCCCCAGATCGAGGCCATTGCCGACGGCGGAATGCTGGTGATGGGGCACATCGGACTGACCCCCCAGAGTTCCGGCCAGCAGGGCGGATTTAAAGCCCAGGGGCGCACGGCCGAAGCAGCCCGGGATCTGATTACCGATGCCAAGGCCATCGAAGCGGCGGGCGCCTTTGCCCTGCTGGTGGAAGCGGTGCCGCCGGAGGTCTGCGGGATTATCCGCAATACCTTGAATATTCCGGTCTACAGCATTGGGGCCGGATGGGAAGCCGACGGACAGCTCATGATCTGCAGCGACGTCCTGGGCATCTTTCAGGCCTTCACCCCCAAATTCGTCAAAAAATACGAAAACCTGGGTGCCAAAACGGTTACGGCCTTCAAACAGTACGTCGAGGATGCCCGCGGCGGACAGTTTCCGGCCGAGGAGCATGCCTATAAGATGGTGGACGGAGAATTGGAAAAACTCAAGAACCTTCTCGAATCCTGATCGACCGACGAAGAACCTATTTAATAAAACCGAGAATCCGTCCATAAACGGACGAGAAAAGATTTCAATCCATGGAGGAAAATATGTCTGATGTACTGAAAACGATTCGCGACTATATGGAAAAAAAAGGAATCCCCGGTCGGGATGCCTATGACCTGCCCACCTCGGCCAAATCCTTTCCCGACGGAGCCAACTATCGCATCGAGATTGCCGGGGTGGAGCGGGCCTCCACCATGGAAGCGATGATCGACGAAGCCCGCAAGCGCAATGTGACCATTCACCGCTGCATTGCCGCCGTGGGCGGATCCACCTACTGCGATTTCCAGGAACTCAAGGACATGGCCCAGATGGCACGAGATGAGAAGATCGAAGTGGTCATGACCGTCGGCCACCGCAAGGGCTGGGATCCGGGTTCCAAGGAAATCGCCACGTCCGAAGGCGCCATGCAGGGATTCCGCCTGAGAGGATCGGACAACATCTCCTACCATATCGCCGATATCATGCGAAACATCGAAGCCGGCCACCGCGGTTTTCTGGTGTATGACGAGGGTGTTCTCTTCATCCTGAACGGTATGCGCGAGGAAGGCCTGATTCCGGCGGAAACAATTTTCAAGTTTTCCGTCTTCGGCGGATACTGCAGCGGCGCCGGTGCCAAAGTCATTGAGTCTATGGGCGCTAATTCCATGAACCCCATATCGGATGTCTCCCTGCCGATTCTGGGCTCCATCCGTCAGGCAGCCGACCTGCCGCTGGACGTTTACATGATCATCGTGGATTCTTTCGGGGGCATGTTCCGGGCCTATGAGGCGCCCGAAATCGCCCGTGTGGCCTCGCCGTGCTACTTCAAGTTCGAGCCGGGCACTTCGGAAGGGGACATCTACAAACCGTGGATCACCGAAGAGTGGCATCAGAACCTCATTCGCCAGAAAGTCAAAATCGCCTCTATTGTCATGGAGATCATGGAAAAACACGCCCCTGAATTGAAAACGTCTCCCAAGGGCCCGGCGGACCTGGTTCTGCCGGTAGTGGCCTAACTTTAAAGAGAGTTGTTGCGACCCGTACATTGAAGAGGAATATCTGAATGACAACGACCAACTATCTGTCCGATCGCACCCATGAAGTGGAGTGGTCGGGCATCCGCATCATGTTTGCCCTGGCAGAAGAGGTCCCCGGTGTCGTCAACCTGGGCATCGGCCAGCCCGACTTCGACACGCCTGCGTTTATCCGCGAAGCCGCTAAAACGGCCCTGGACGAGGGATACACCCGCTATCCCCCGGCCAAGGGGTTTGCCGACCTGCGCCGGGCCATCGCCCGCAAGGTGAAAGAAGAGAACGGCCTTACTGCCGATCCGGAAACGGAGGTCTATGTGGCCGTGGGCGCCATGCAGGTGATCTTCAATACCTGCCTGCACCTGCTCAATGCCGGGGATCAGGTCATCGTCACCGATCCGGGGTACGATTACTACTCCCAGATCCGCCTTTTCGGCGGGGTGCCGGTCCCCGTGGCCACCCATGAATCCAACGGGTTCAAGGTCGATCCGGCCGATATCCGGGCCGCCATCACGGGCAAGACCAAACTGATGATCCTCAACACCCCCTGCAACCCCACCGGCGCAATTTTCGACGAGGAAATCCTGCGGGAAATCGCCGATATGGCCATCGAAAACGACATCTGGGTGCTCTCGGACGAACCCTACGAGCACATCATGTTCGACGGCCGCCGGCACACGAGCATCGCTTCCCTGGAAGGGATGGCCGAACGCACCATCTCGGCGTTCACCCTTTCCAAGTCTTACGCCATGACCGGCTGGCGGGTGGGGTACACGGTAGCCCCCAAAGCGGTCATCGACGAGATGGAAAAACTGATGGAGCACATGGTCTCCGGTGTAACCGCCGTGGCCCAGCGCGCCGCCCTGGCCGCCATTACCGCGCCCCAGGACTGTGCGCGGGAAATGGTCGCCACCTACGCCAAGCGACGCGAACTGGTCTACGAGGGCCTCAACGCCATCGATGGCATCGGATGCATCAAACCGGAATCGACCTTTTACGCCTTTCCCAACATCTCCTCTTGCGGCCTCTCCTCCTGGGATTTTGCCAAGTACCTGGTCAAGGAACACCGGGTGGCGGTCGTTCCCGGCAGTATTTTCGGCAAGGCCGGCGAAGGCTATGTCCGGCTCTCTTTTGCCGCCAGTATGGAGCAGCTTCAGGAGGGAATCGACCGCATCGGCCGGGGGGTAGCGTCCCTCAAGAAATGATGTGCCCGAGAAGATAAAGGAGAAACCATCATGGCCCTGTTTGCCAACGAAGAATATCTCGATCGCCTGAAGCAAACCAAAGCGCGCATGGGCGAGGCCGGAATCGACGTGCTGGTGTCCTCGGACCCGGCCAACATGAACTACCTGGCCGGCTACGACGGCTGGTCCTTTTACGTGCCCCAGTGCGTGGTGGTCAGCCTGGATGCCGACACCCCGATCTGGATCGGACGCAACATGGACGTGGCCGGCGCCCGGCACACGACGTTCCTTCCCGAATCCGACATCATCGGATATCCGGAGAATTACGTTCAGACCCTGGAGCGGCACCCCATGAATTTTGTGGGAGACGTCATCGCAAAGCGCGGCTGGGGTAAAAAGACCGTGGGTGTGGAGATGGACGCCTATTATTTTTCGGCCAGGGGCTATGCGGAGCTGCAGAAACACCTGCCCGACGCCCGTTTCGCCAATGCCGATCTGCTGGTCAACTGGGTCCGCCTGATCAAATCGGACGCCGAGATCGCCCTGATGCGCGAAGCCGGGCAGATCGCCAACCGGGTCATGACCACGGCCATCGACCGCCTGGAACCGGGGGTTCGCGAGTGCGACGCCGTGGCCGCCGTCTATCAGGCCCAGATGTCGGGAACCGACGAATTCGGTGGCGACTACCCGGCCATCGTGCCCATGATGCCCACTGGCGAGAAGACTTCGGCGCCTCATCTGACCTGGACGGACGCTCCCTATGAGAATGAGCAGATGGTCAACCTGGAGCTGGCTGCCTGCCGGCACCGCTACCACTGCCCCATCGCACGCACGGCCTATCTGGGGAAAAATCCGCCGGCCAAGCTGGTGGAACTGGCCGAGCGCACGGTGGAAGGGCTCAATCTCACCCTGGAGGCCATCCGGCCAGATATGCGTGCCGAAGAGGTGGAGCTGGTCTGGCGCAAACACATCGCCAGATTCGGCCTGGAAAAAGAGTCGCGCATCGGATACGCCATGGGGCTCAATTATCCGCCCGACTGGGGCGAGCACACCGCCAGCCTGCGCCCCGGCGATCAAACCGTTTTGAAGCCCAACATGACCTTTCACATGATTTTAGGCATGTGGATGGACAACTACGGTTTCGAATGCAGCGAATCCTTTCGCGTCAGCGAGACCGGATGCGAAACCTTTTCCTCTGTACCCCGAAAACTCTTCGTCAAAGAGTAAAAGGGATGGGACCATGATCTACCGGGCCAGACCAGGACAGGCGAGCAGTGGCGAAGCCATCGGCATTTTGCTGCTGGACACCTCGGTGCCCTTCATACCCGGGGACGTGGCCAATGCCACGACCTACGAGTTCCCGGTGCGCTTTCAAAAAGTCGAGGGCTTTTCGGTAGCGCGGGCCATCGGCAAGGATCCCGGGATATACGACGCTTTGCTTGCCGCGGCCCGGGGCCTGGTCGATCAGGGTGTGCGGGCGGTAACCGGCGACTGCGGTTTCATGGCCTTTCACCAGCAGCGTTTGGCCGCGGACCTGCCGGTTCCGGTATTTCTCTCCAGCCTGCTGCAGATTCCTTTCATTCTCGCCATCCTGGGAGGTGAGAAGAAAGTCGGTGTCATTACGGCCGACAGCCGCAGCCTGGATGCGGCGCTGATGGCCGCCATGGGCATAGACGATACAAGCCGGATCGTGGTCGAAGGACTGGAAACCCGAAAAGCGTTTTACCGTTTTGCCATCGAAGAATCGGGAACCCTGGATCCGGCCGAGGTGAAAGCCGAGACGGTCGATGCCGGCCGGAAGCTTTTGGCCCAGGACGACACCGTCGGCGCCATGCTGCTGGAGTGCAGCTTGCTGCCGCCCTATGCAGCGGCCGTGCAGGCGGCGGTTCACCTGCCGGTTTTCGACTACATCACGATGATCAATTTCGTATTTTCGGCCGTAGTCAGACGGCCCTACGAGGGCTTTATATAAAAATGAACAAGCAGATATCCGAACAGATCGAAGCCTGCCGGGACGAACTGATCGCGCTGCGCAGGGACTTCCACCAACATCCCGAGCTGGGATTCGAAGAACATCGCACCGCCAGGGTGGTTGAAGCCTACCTTCAGGACCTGGGGCTGGCCACCTGCCGTGTTGCCAAGACCGGTGTGGTGGCCCTGCTGGAAGGATCGGGTCCCGGTCCGGTGCTGATGCTCAGGGCCGATATGGATGCTTTACCGGTCGCCGAGGAGAACGAAGTTGAGTACCGGTCCCAAAATCCGGGGGTGATGCACGCCTGCGGCCACGACGCCCACATAGCCATGCTGCTGGTGGCGGCCAAAATTTTGTCGCAGCACACGGACGCCTTTGCGGGAACGATTAAATTTGTCTTCCAGCCCAACGAGGAGATCGCCGGTGCCCTTTGCATGATCGAAGAAGGCGTTCTTGACCGACCCACGGTCGATGCGGTCATGGGCCTGCACGTCTGGACACCGGTCCCCTCCGGGCGGATCGGCATCACCGCCGGTGCGGTAATGGGGGGCCTGGACGTTTTCAAGATGACCATTTTCGGCAAAGGGGGTCACACCGGCGTTCCCGAAGATGCCGTGGATCCCATTGCTGCAGCGGCCAACCTGATCCAGACCGTCCAGATGATCCAGACCCGGGAGATCAGCAACCTCAAGTCCACCATCATCATGTTCGGCCGCATCTGCGGCGGCACCAAGAGCAACATCATCCCCGATCAGGTGGAACTGGAAGGTTCCATCCGGTTTCTATACAAAGGGGGGCCGGACAGCGAGGAGCAGCCCACCGAGCGGTTCGTCCGCATTGCCGAGCAGGTCTGCCGCACCCACCGCTGCACCTGTGAGATCGAGATCGTGCACGAGAACATCCCTTTGATCAACGATCCGCGCATGACCGCCCTGGCCCGCGAGACCGCCGCCGACGTTTTCGGCAATGAAACGGCCGTGATCGGCAACGTCACCATGGCCAGCGAGGATTTTTCGGAGTTCAGCGAGCGCGTCCCCGGCGTGTTCATGTTTCTGGGAACCGGCAACCACGAAAAGGGCACGACCGTTTCCCACCACAACCCGCGCTTTGACATCGATGAGGAGGTTTTACCCAGCGGGGTCGCCATGCACGTGCACGGCGCCTTGAATTATTTCAACGCAACCGAAAATGGAAAAGGAGGTGAACGCTCAGCCCAACATTCATCCGAGAGCCAATAACAATTGCCCCCAGGCTCGCCTGGCGAGCTGCAGATGAAAGGAGTTGGACCATGAAGAGAATTATGAATTTAAAAATATTTCGGCCTTTGCTTACAGCCGTTTTCTTGATCGCAGCAACAAGCCTCAGCCTGCATGCAGCGGAGTGGAAGTATGCCATGGGAGAGGGGGAGAGCGACCCCCAAGGCATCTATGCTACGGCTTTTAAGAGCTTTATTGAGGAAAATTCCAGGCATACCATCAAGATCTATCCGGTCGGAAGTTTAGGCGAAGAGACCGATATGCTGGAACAGACCCGAGCCGGAATCCTGCAGTTTTTAGGACAATCCACCGGTTATATGGGCGGTACGATTCCCGAGATGGATCTGTTTACCCTGCCTTATGTTATGCCGACCGACACGAAGCAGCTTGATTATTTTTTCAAAAATTCAAAAGTAATCAACGAAATGCTTCCTAAAATTTTCAGAGAACACGGGCTTGAGCTGCTCTCGATCTTCCCTGAAGGCGAGATGGCGGTGACAACGCTTGAGCCTTTTCACTCACCGGAAGATCTAAATGGCAAAAAGATGCGCGTGATGCCGGGATCGCCTATCCTGGTCGAGACCTACGAAGCGTTCGGCGCTTCACCGGTTCCCATGAGTTGGGGCGATTTGATTGGTGCCCTTAAGACTAAAATGGTCGATGGCCAGGAGAACCCGACGGTTTGGATTCAGGCGTATGACCTGGACAACTTGACAAACGTTTTGACATATACCGGACACGGACATTTCAACGCATCCGCGTCGGCAAACAAAACGTTTTTTGATGGACTGAGCAAAAGAGATAAAAAACTCGTTCGCGCAGCGGCGGAGCATGCTCATCAAACGATCCTGGAAGAGGCCCAGAAACTGGATGCTTATGGCCTCGGCCGCATTGTCAGAACCAACCCGGGCTACAAAATCGTGACCCTTACCGAAAAAGAACGCGAGCCGTTTAAAAAGGCGGCAGAAGCGGTTCAAGCCTCATTCGCATCCAAAAGCGCTTCAAATAAAAAAGTCCTGGATCAGATGATGAAAGATCTGAAAGAAGCCGAGGCAAACGCCAAATAATATCCCAATCGATGCGCTGCCGTTTGTTTGAGCGGCAGCGCATCTTCAATGAATTGCCTTTTTTCAGGCGCAATCTGTTCTGCTATTCGGGAGAAAAGATGGATGAAGTAGAAGCGAAGCCGACCAATCCAATCTTAAAAGCACTCGATTTAACCGATGTGCTGATTAGTAAGTTTGAAGGGCTTATGCTGGCGCTTGGGGTGATCGCGATGACGATCAACACCATCGCTGCGGTGATCAGTCGGTATGTTTTTAATAGTGCGATTACCTTCACCGATGAACTGAATATGATTTTCATCGTTGTGGTAACTTACGCCGGGCTGAGCTACGCAGCACGCAATGGACGCCATATCCGAATGTCTGCCATCTATGATTCGTTGTCTGCAAAGGCGCGTAAAGTGTTGATGGTTGTGATGGCTTCGGTGACCTCGGCGTTTATGTTCCTTCTCTCTTTTTATTCGTACTACTATATTGTTGAAGTATATGAGAGTGGACGCATTCTGCCGGCATTGGGCCTGCCGGTATTTTATATCTACTTGTGGGCACCCGTTGGTTTTTTTCTGACAGGATTGCAGTACGCGTTTACGGTGGTTAAAAACCTGACCGAAAGCGATGTCTACCTTTCGACCCATATCAAAGATGGATATTCTGACACAGACAGCGATATTGAGATTTAAGGTATGATGATGAGACTTCAAATTGGGAAAATCCTGCTGTTATTTGTTTTCAGTTGCCTTTTGGCCGCTCCTCTTCTGGCATCCGATCCCGTCAACATCGTCATAGAAGAGACGACCATTGAGCAAAAAACGAAACTCTTCGTGTACGGATATGCCGAAGGTGTGGACAGACGGCAAGAGGTGAAGATCACCTTAAGCGATCGTGACGCGAAAACGATCAGACTGAAAGCGGAAACCAACAAAATCGGCAACTGGAGCGTTGAAGAGGTCGACATCGGCACGCTCCGTGACGGCGAGATCGCCATCACGGCAGCGATTACGGATGAAGCGGGAGAAATATTGGCCCAGACCGATTCCATGGCTGTCCTGGATACCAGCTTTAATCTTTTTGAGTTCATGAACAAGCATTTCGCTGCCACCATCTTTTTGCTGATGGTCACGCTGTTGCTGCTGGGCTTCCCCATGAAGATCCCCTTGATCGCCGGAGCCACGCTGGGCGTGGTGCTGCTGTACGACGGCGATCTATCACAGATGCAGTTTATGATCCAGCAGATGATGGCGGGGATTCGTCCGGCTGCACTCATTGCCGTGCCCATGTTTATCCTCTCGGCCGATATTATGACTCGAGGCAAATCGGCCGAAAAACTGATCGATCTGGTGATGGCATTCGTGCGGCACATCAAAGGCGGGCTGGCTGTGAGTACTGCCGGCGCGTGCGCGGTATTCGGTGCCGTTTCCGGTTCAACGCAAGCCACTGTCGTAGCCATCGGCTCCCCCTTGCGTCCCAGGCTTCAAGCAGGAGGATACAAAGACTCCTTCATTTTAGCACTCATCGTCAACTCCAGCGATATCGCTTTTCTGATTCCGCCCAGTATCGGGATGATTATTTACGGAATTGTTGCAAAAACCTCCATTCCTGAACTTTTTATCGCCGGAATCGGCCCAGGGCTGTTGATCCTGCTGCTATTTTCCATCTACAGCGTTGCCTATGCATATATAAACAAGATTCCCATCGAACCGAAAGCCTCGTGGAGCGAGCGGGGAAAGGCGCTGTATCGCGCACTGTGGCCGTTGGGATTTCCGGCCATAATTATCGGAGGCATCTTTGGCGGCATCTTCAGCCCCACGGAAGCAGCCGCCGTAAGCGTGGCCTATGCGATCCTGCTGGAAGGCTTTATTTTCAGAACGATGACGCTTAAAGATTTTTGGGACACCTCTCTGTCCACCGGGTTGGTGACCGCCGTCGTTTTTATCCTGGTCGGTGCCGGAGCTGCATTTGCCTGGGTATTGTCCTATGCGCAGGTGCCTCAACAGCTTTTGGGGACGATCGGCATTGCCGAGATGGGAAAATACGGCGTTCTTTTTGTTATCTCCATCGCCTTTTTTGTCGGATGTATGTTTGTCGATCCGATTGTGGTGATTTTGATCCTGGTGCCCATTTTTGCACCGAGCGTTCATAATGTAGGCCTCGACCCGGTTCTGGTGGGTACGATTATCACGCTTCAGGTTGCCATCGGTTCTGCAACACCCCCGTTCGGTTGCGATATTTTTACCGCGATTGCGGTGTTTAAACGTCCTTACTTTGAAGTTGTCAAAGGGACACCCCCATTTATTTTCATTCTCTTGAGTGTAGCCGTTGCGATGATCTTCTTTCCCGATATTGCTCTTTTCTTAAGAGATGTGGCCTTCAGATAGAGGAGAGAGATGTTCCACAATATTTTAGTGCCGCTGGATGGTTCGGAAAATTCCTACCGAACTTTACCGTATGCAGCCAACTTGGCCAAACAGTTTGATTCCCAGATCAATGTATTATCGGTCTTTAGACACCACAGTTATATCGAAGCATCGATCTCTATGGTCAGGCCCAAGGAGCCGGAGAACCTGGACGATGTGCTGAGCGCTTATGCCAGAGAAGTCGTCGACCGGGGCAAAACCCTATTAAGAGAACAAGGCGTTACAAAAATCAAAGGCTTTGTCAAAATGGGCACGGCCAGTAAAAAGATCCTGGAGTTTGCCAAAAAAAACAATACCGATCTGATCATCATCAGTTCCAAAGGCAACGGCGATCTGACCGGATACCTTTTGGGCGGGGTTTCCCATAAGGTGGCGGGCCTTGCCAAATGTCCGGTTATGGTTATTTGACGAATACCGATCGCCGGTCCACTTTTAAAATCCATTCTGATTTTCATGCAAAATTCAGGTACGAACAAACAACCGACGCTGCACGATGTTTATCGTGCCCGGGCCCGCATCAAGCCCCTCGTCGTTGAGACGCCGCTTATCGCCTCTGCCGAATTGGCGGACAGGACAGGTGCTCGATCGGTCCATCTCAAACTGGAATGCCTGCAGAATACCGGCGCCTTCAAAGTGCGGGGCGCCGCAAACAAGATCCTGAGTCTTTCCGACGAAGAAAAACAAAAGGGCGTCATCACCTTTTCCACCGGCAATCACGGCAAGGCGGTGGCCTATGTGGCCGGCCGCACCGGCATCAAGGCGGTTGTCTGTTTGTCTGAACACGTCGCCGCATACAGGGCCGACGTGATCGAAAAACTGGGCGCGGAAATCTCCATCAAAGGGAATTCCCAGGATGAAGCCGAGAAAAATTATCGTCAACTGACAGCGTCCCGGGGTCTTGTCCCGGTGGTTCCGTTTGACGACCCTATGATTATCACCGGTCAGGGAACCATTGCCCTCGAAATTCTGGCAGCGCTTCCCGATACCGAGGTATTGCTGGTCCAATTGTCCGGCGGCGGACTGCTGGCCGGAATTGCCATGGCCGCCAAATCGATCCATCCGACTATTCATATCGTGGGAATTTCCTTACAGCGGTCTCCAGCCATGCTGGAAAGCCTGAAAGCGGGCGCACCCGTTCAGGTGGAAGAAAAAAACTCCCTTGCCGATTCGCTTTTGGGCGGCATCGGCTTCGACAATCGATACACAATGCCGTTGCTGGAAAAATACACCGACGAACACGTTCTGGTTTCCGAAGAAGAGATCAAAGCCGGCATGTATTACCTGTTCGAAGCCCATCGGACCATTGCCGAAGGGGCCGCAGCCGTCGGTGTGGGGGCCTTGCTGAGCGGCCGGATCAATGTGGCCGGCAAACGCGTGGCCACAGTGATTACCGGCGCCAGCGTCGAGTCGTCCACCTACCTGTCGGTCATCCGGCAACAGCATGAAAGGAATCGCCATCCATGATCCGAATCCTCGACGAAAAAGAGATCCGGCAACTGGTTTCCCTGGACCTGTCTGTGGTCGACGCCATCGAAACCGGCTTTAGCGAACTGGCCAAGGGAAACGCCCTGGTGCCCCCGATCATGATGATTCCGGTACCGGAGAAAAAGGGCGAAGTGGACATCAAAAGCGCCTATATCAATGGCATCGACCAGTTGGCCATCAAGGTGGCATCCGGATTTTTCGAAAACAGCCGGCTGGGTCTGCCCTCCCAGAGCGGCCAGATGCTGGTGCTCAGCGCCGAAACCGGCTTTTTGCAGGGGGTATTGCTGGACAACGGCTACCTGACCCAGGTGCGCACCGCCGCCGCCGGCGCAGTGGCAGCCAGATATCTGGCCCCGCAGACGGCCGATGCCGTGGGGGTGATCGGCTCGGGCGTTCAGGCCCGCTTCCAGATGAGGGCCCTGCACCTGGTTCGACCGTTTTCCACCATCCATATGTTCAGCCTGGACGCCGACGATCTGAAAGACCGCTACGTCAGCGACATGCAGCAGCAGCTTCCGGATGTCACGGTCGTCAAGGCCCCCAGCGTGGAGGCGGTGGTCAGGGAAAGTAGCGTCGTGGTAACCACCACGCCGGCCCGCAGCGGTTTTCTCAAGGCGGACTGGCTGCATCCGGGGCTGCACATTACATCCATGGGAAGTGATACGGAAGAAAAGCAGGAACTGGAGGCCAAAGTGCTCACCCGCGCTGATCTGGTGGTCTGTGACCTCAAGTCCCAGAGTGTGCGTCTGGGAGAGCTGCGCAGCGCCGTCCAGCAGGGCCTGATACCGGCGGATGCATCGGTGGTCGAATTGGGGGCCATCGTCAACAAAAAGGCCCCGGGCCGCACAGCGGACGACCAGATTACCGTCTGCGACCTGACCGGTGTGGGCGTCCAGGATACCATGATCGCCATCAAAACGCTGGCCCTGGCAGAAAAGCGGGATATCGGACGCGTCATTTCCTGAGAACATGACCCCACGCCGGCAGCGCATGGATCGAAAAGGATGCGACGATGCCAAGCAAGCTTATTTTTTCTCAAGATGAGTATGACCGCCGGATCCGGCGGGTCAAGGAAGCCATGGATCGGCAGGGCATGGAAACGCTGCTGGTGGTCGATCCGGCCAGCATGAACTACCTGACCGGCTACGACGGCTGGTCCTTTTACGTTCACCAGGGGGTGATCCTCTCCCTGGACAGCGATGCGCCCCTGTGGTTCGGCAGGCAGCAGGACGCCAACGGCGCCCGCCTGACCACCTGGCTGCCCGATGACCGCATCTTCGGCTACCCGGACGAATACGTGCAGTCGCGGATCACCCACACCATGCGCTACGTGGCCGGACTGATGCGCGATCAGGGCCTTGCGGAAAAACGCCTCGGCCTGGAGATGGACGGCTACTGGTTCAGTGCGCGCATGTATCTCACCCTTGAAGAAGAGCTGCCCCAATCCGTTTTATTGGACGCCACCAACCTGGTCAACTGGGTCAAGACGGTCAAGTCCGAAGCGGAAATCGGCTATATGCGCGAGGCAGCCCGCATCTGTGAACGGGTGATGCAAACGGCCGTCGACACCATTGCCCCGGGCGTACGGGAAAAGGATGTTGCGGCCCGGGTAGCGGCGGCCCAGATCGCCGGCACCGACGAATACGGCGGCTCGTCCCCGGCCATTTTTCCCATCATGCCGTCGGCCGAACGCACTGCCACCGCCCATCTGACCTTCGATGCGGACCGTTCTTATGCCAAAGGCGACGTGGTGCTGCTGGAGCTGGCCGGCGCCCGGCACCGGTACCATGCCCCCTTGTCGCGCACGGTGTTTCTCGGCGACCCGCCCGAGGATCTGGCAAGAACCTCTGAAGGGGTCGTCACCGGTCTGAAAGAAACCCTGGCAGATATGGGACCCGGCATGACTGCCGAGGAGGTGGAGGCGCGCTGGCGGTTGGCCATTGCCCACACCGGCGTGGTCAAGCCGTCCCGGGTCGGCTACTCCTTCGGATTGAACTATGTGCCGGACTGGGGGGAGCACACCGTGAGCCTGCGCCCCGGGGACAAAACGATTCTGGAGCCGGGTATGACCATTCACTTCATGCCCGGCATCTGGCTGGACACCTACGGAATCGAATGCAGCGAGCCGGTGCTGATCACTACAAACGGGTGTGAGAAGTTTGTTGAATTTCCGCAGAAACTTTTCGTCAAGGGTTGACGGATTTGTAAAAAGCCCGATATCGGCGTTACGCTTCATCCCTCGTCACTGCGGAGTACTTCCATGTACACCTCATTCCTCGGGATTCGCAAGCCTTGATCTCGGGCTTTTTACAAACCCGTCTATTGCCCAATACCTGCCCAAATGCCTGGAACATCTATTCTTTAATCTTCGACGTTGCCGGTATCAGCGTCTGGGTCGATAAAATCCCGTCGATCAGGCGAACCTTGGCATGGGTGAACTGGCCGATGACTTCGGCGTCGGAGGAAAGCAGGTCGCGCGTCAGGACCACTTTGATCAAGATGTCGATGCTGCCGTGGATGGAGTGAACCTCCCTGACTTCCGGCAGCGCGAACAACTTGTCCACCACTTTCAATTCCCGTCGGGCTTCCACGTTGATCATGATAAAGGCCGTGATGCTGCGCAGCATTTCCGGGTACTCTTTTTTGTCCATATTGGCCATTTTCTCTCTGAATGCCTCCATATCCTTGGGTATCCGTTCGTCGATGCCGATGCCGTAGTGGCGCGGGCGTCCCTTTTGCCAGTGGTGAAAGGAAACGTAGGCGTAAAGATCGTCCAGGGTCCGTCCGGGAAAAGAGGCCAGCAGACCGCCCTTTTCGATGATGCCGATCATGGGCCGATAGATGGTCCGGTACCAGTCCTCGGCGGCTTCCTGAAGCGTGGCCCCCGGCTTTTCGCCACCGGCCAAAAAGGCCCGGTGGGATTCCACCTGTTCGAGCAGGAGAACAAACTGACCGACTTCCGAGATATCCAGAAGATGGGCCAATCCGGTCTGCTCCGTGAACTTTTTTTTCTCCCGGTAGATGATGTTCTCCAGGGTGTTGCTCGACGGGATGAATTCAACGATCTTGGCCATGATATCGCTGCGGCCGAACTCCTTGGCGGCCGCGATGCGGTGGTTCCCGTCCAGGACATAGTACTCGTCTTTAATCTGATACAACTTGACCGGCGGCAGGGGCCTGCCTCCACGCATGGCCTGTTTGATGCTGATCAACCGGTCCGGCGGAACGTGTTCCTTGAGTTTGAACTGGCTGTCGAAATCCTGGTAGCGCCCCACGCTGCCGACGATCTTTTCCAGAGGCACGCTGCAGATGCCGCGATCGACGTGATCGAAAGCCTCCTCGCATTCCTGATTTTCCCGAAAGCATTTGGCCTGGCTGTTTTTTTTGCCGGGCCAGACTTTTCTGACGAGATCCGTAAAGCTACCCATGGTCCACCTCGAAAAGATGCCAGGCAAATGTGTTGATCACCTGTGTTTCGCCCACCCGTGTCATTCGCTGGTACGGATCGGTAAAGTGGGCGTGAATGTGGCCGTGAACGAAATAGCGCGGCTTGAACCGGGCGATGAGTTTGAGGAAGCTTTTAAAGCCCCGGTGGCATCGGTCTTCGGCGTCGTTGATGTGACGGGGCGGGGCATGGGTGACCACAATATCCACGCCGCCGCCGAGCCAGAGCCCCGGCATCATACGCCAGATCATCCGGCGCATCTGGTACTCCCGGTACTGAATCGGACCGCCGTTGTACCAGCGCGAGCCTTCCAGCCCCATAAACCGGAGGCCCTTGAAAGAAATGCGCCGCTGATGGATGTTCAGGCACCCCACGGGAGGTGAGGACCGGTATCGGATATCGTGGTTACCGCGCACGTAAAAAAGCGGCACATCCAGTTTTTCTCGGATGGCGGAAAGATATTCCGGCGGCAGGTCGCCGCAGCTGAGGATCAGTTCCACATCGCGAAAACGCCGGGCATCGATTCGATCGGACAGCTCCGGAACGACAATATCGGATATGGCCAGAATTTTCATAAGACGCTACCGTTTAGCACCCACCAACGATCAACGCGGTGATCCGGCTACTGCATCGATATCCGCATCGGTGAGCATTTTTCCCCTATTTACCCTTTTCGCATGGGGTTGTAAACTAACTTGACGAGGCAAAAGGCCTTCATAATAATACCAGCAAATGCTTTACTTCAACCAGGAGGCAGGCGATGAACGACGAAATCCGGGCCGACTATTCCGCCCTGGACCGACCCGATGTATCTATGTTTCTTTTTCACCCACGAAAATCGGCCCCAAGCGCGGAAAATCGCGACAATTTTCAGGAAGTCCGCATTCCCGTCGCCGATGGAATTGCCGTGGGCGCCCGCTTTCACCTGGCCGACGCCGGCGGAGCCACCCTGCTCTTTTTTCACGGCAACGGAGAAATCGTTGCCGACTACGACGACATCGCCCTGTTGTTCAATCGTCTCGGGATCAATTTTATAGTCGTGGATTACCGGGGCTACGGAATTTCGGACGGCATCCCCACGGCTTCCGCCATGATGGCCGATTGTCATCGGATTTTCGATTTCACCGAAAAATGGAAGAAGGAAAAGGGGTTTTCCGGTCCCATGATCGTCATGGGGCGTTCGTTGGGCAGTGCCTCGGCCCTGGAACTGGCTGCCAGTCACCAGGATCGGTTCGACGGGCTGATTATCGAAAGTGGATTTGCCTGGGCGGGACCGCTGCTGCGGCGTTTAGGGGTCGATCTGGAGGGTATCGGATTTGACGAGTCCGCGGGCTTTGCCAATGTGGACAAGATCAAACGCTTCGGCAAGCCGACGGCAATCATCCATGCCGAGTTCGATCACATCATTCCTTTCAACGACGGCAGGGCGCTCTACGATGCCAGCCCTGCCAGCGAAAAAACACTGGTCACCATTTTCGGCGCCAATCACAACGACATCTTCCTGCGCGGGCTGGACCGCTATCTCGAGGCGGTCGTCAAGCTCACCCGGACGACCTCCAACCGGTGATCATGGCCCGCTGGAAACAAAAAGGTCCGGGTGATTGCAGCGGCCACCCGGACCCGATGCCGTTTGTGTCCCGCCTGAAGCAGGCGATTGTCGAGCTTGCCGCAGATTCAAGGCAGACGTCGTGGCCCTATAGTCGGCTATGCGCCGCGGCGGCTAACGCCGAAGATGCGGTGAGATCGGCAATCCCGCAGGGTTTCGCCTTTTGAGAAGCAAAACCGCAAACATACTCCTGAAATCATGATTTTCGCCTATTTTTCGAAAAAGGAAAAACGCCTACTTTAGGCTCCCGTTGGTACAATTACGCCTCGGTCTCTCTCACCAGCAGGCTGTCCAGACGCAGCCTGGCTGCCTGGCATACCTCGGGATCTTCGTCCTTCTCGGCGATCTGCCCGAGGAGCTTGACGTCCTTGATGCGCTCCAACGCCTTTATGCGAACCTCGGGGTCGGAGTTTTGCCAGCGGGGAACGAAAATATCAGAAAATTTCACGATACACCTCCAAAATGGCGTATTTAGTGCCCATTCAGGAATAGGAAAATTTGGTCGAGATCGAGGCGCATGAAAAATTTTACCGGAGACATATAGTTAATATTTCGAGGATAAAATTTTTCGCGCAACAAAGATATCGGGCAAATTGGCCATTTCTGGATTGGCACTAGTTATCCAACACCATCTGCGGCGATTTACCGGCGACTGGCACGCGCACGCTTACGCCCCAACCATCCGGCAAAAGGTCGGCAGTCCCCTCACCTCAATCGGTGGATCATCTCCCGGAACGCGGCACAGCTTCCCGGGAGTCGGGTAGGCACATTTTGATGATGGTCTTCATTGCATGCGTCCTTCGGCGATACCACCGCCGGTGAAAATCAGTATCGTAGGCATTCGGTCAACAACTGGCAGGAAGGTTTCGGCGACAACAATGATTGAACGGAGGGCGGTACTTTTCAATCTATCTGTATATCTGAAATACTATGGGCGACTGGACCGCCTGTCAAGCCATTATTGGTATACGTTCTATTCTTCGGCGGTCAGTTGCGAAGGATAAAGCAGTCGGCCGGGTTCTTGTGCAAGCGCCACTCGGATGGCACCGGCAGCATCGAACGTGCTGCCGGTCGCCTGGCCATCCAGCCCCATGATCCGGCACCAGATGGAAGCCTCAATCTTCTTATCCAGGCGGTATCGGTTGTTGAATGCGGCTTTCAAACGCCGGTGGATGACGCCGGCGCTTTCTTCCGTCGTGTGGGACAGCACAGCCACCAGCGTGGAGCTGTCAAAACGCCCCAGGCTGTCGATATTTCGGAAGCTGATCGCCGCGATCCGGGCGACCTGACGCAGGAACCGCTCCTCGTCCAACGGGTTCGACAGGGGGCCGGCATGATGATTCCGAATTTTCAGCATACAAAAGGCCAGGGGATCGCCGAACCGCCGGGACCGCTGGACTTCCCTTTCCACGCATTCGAGCAGTGCCTCCCGGTTGAGCAGTCCGGTATCTTCGTCCAGCCGGCATGAACGGGAGAGACATTGGTCCGCCTGAATCAGTTTTTCGGTGAGAATGGAAGACAAGTTGGCATACAGGCGGCCTGCGGTTCTCGGATACACCCGCCTGAGACGATCCAGGTGGGCTTGACTCAGGGCGAGAACTTCTCCCGCGACTGCGGAAATCACCGATACACAGCGGTAGCCGGATGTCATGATCCCCATCTCTCCGATGACGTCGCCAGGTTGCAGACGGTTGACCCGTGTACGGCAGGCTTGCCCCCGGATTAAACCGCCGTGGAATTCGACCATGACGGCGTCAAAAACCCCGGAAATGACCACGAACATCCGGTCCGCCACATCGCCCTGGTCGAACAGGTGACTGCCGACATCGATCTGTAGGATCTCGCCGGTCTTTAGAACGCGATGGACCTGCATTCGGGTCATTCCACGCAACAACGGCACGGCCTGCTGCAGCCGGTTTCCCCCGATGCGAATCTGGAACACCTCCTCGAGGGTGATGGGCGATACCCTGGACAGCAGCGCCGGCAAAATGAGCAGTCCGCCGATCGGGGCCGATACCATGGCCAGCATCGTCAGCAGACCGAATACGGCCGTAGGTGTAAAGTTGGAAAGCATGAGGATGGAAAACCCGGCACAGATGGCCAGGCTGGTGGCGACCATGGGCCGACCGACCTGGCCCAGGGTCGCACGCATGGCGGCGACGGCATCCATCTTCTCGGTATAGGCCTGTTTGTAGTTTGCCAGATAGTGAATGGTATCGTCCACGGCCAGGCCGATGACGATGCTGGCAACCAGGCAGGTTCCCATGGAAAGATCGATTCCCAGCCATCCCATGGCCCCGAAACCGACCAGGATGGGAAACAGGTTTGCCGCCAGGGCGATGATCCCGATCCTCGCGGAGAGAAACATCCCGTAAATCAGTGCAAACACCACGCCCATGGTAATCGCAAGGCTCCAGACCTGGCCGCGGACCAAGTGTCGGCTGCCAAGGGACATGACCATCCCGAATCCGGTCACACGGCAGGTCGTCTCCGTTTTTTCCTGAAGCCGGCAGAAATTCATGATCCGCTTTTCCGCATCGGCAAAGGCCCTGGCTGTTGAAAGTCGGGTCAGCATGGTGATGTTGGCCGTGGTGAAATCCTCACTGACGTAGCGACGCAAAATATCCCTGCCCAGCAGGGATTTGAACTGGTTGACCAGCATGCCCACCTCGTAGTCGGCGTCGGGCAGCACATAATAGTCCGGATCGAATCGATGGGTCACGTAGTTGACCAGCATCAGATAGTCGGCCAGAGAGAGCGTCTTGTCCACGCCCGGAACGGTTGCGAGAAATTGCTGGTAATCAGCCAGTTCCGCGATGGCCGGTCGGCTCAGGAAATGATCCTCCTGGCTGGAACCGACCACCAGATGCAGCGGAAAACTGCCTGACAGGTGGCGGTAAATATCGTGGAACTGCATGCTGATGGTGGTGTTGCCCCGAAAGTAGGCCAGCGGGTTGGTTTCCACATGTATCCGCATGATTCCGACGACGGCAAAAAGGGACAACAGGGCCAGCAGGCCGAAAAGCGTCCTGCGCCGACGGACGATCAGACGGGTCAATCGGTCCATCCGGGCAGGGGAAAAAAGCAGTGACATGGTGTCCGGCGGCCGTTTTCGAAGCATGGGCCAGGCCAGCGCCAGCAGGCATGGAAAAAAGGTCAGCACCACAACCAGCAGGGCCGATACCCCCAGGCAGGCAAACCCGCTGAATTCCCGGACGGCCCTGATGGGAGTCACCGCAAGTGAGGCGATGCCGGCAATGGTCGTGCAGACGGCGATAACGGTGGGAAAGGCCGTACGTGAATAGGTATCTTCCAGGGCCGTTTGAAAATCGCTGCTGACTTCGATGTGTTTTCTGAAGATGCAGTAGATGTAAAGACAATACGCCGTGCCCACGGCAATCTGCAGGATCGGCACAGCAACGGTCAGAATGTTCAGCGACACGTTGCACCAGGCCATGGCACCCAGAGTCCATATGGCGGCCACGGCTACAGGAATCAGAATCAGGGCCATCTCCAGAAAACTTCTGAACATGACCAGCAGAAGGACGGCGATGATCGCAAGGGTACACAGCGGCAAACGGATAAAATCCCGCTGCGCATAACGGGCCAGCGCCACACAAACCGGCGGCATGCCGATCTGATACGCCAGATGGTGCGCCCTCTCGCTTTGCAGTTCCGCCCGCACGGCCAGCGTTACCGCTTCCTGGTCGGCGCCGTCGGCCAGCACGAGGGTGATGCCCGAAACCCGGTGATCCGGCGAAATCAGGTATCGCTGAAATATGCGAACCGGAGCGGTCAGCTCGGCAAAACGCTGCAGGGACCACTCGTTTCGGGGGTCCACCGACGATTTGATCCGGGGCAGGCTGATCACCCGCTGAACGCCGGGAATTTTTTCGAAAGCATCGGAATGGGTTCGAAGACGATTGAAAAACGTTGGGGAAAAGATATCATCCCCTTTAAGGACGACATGAATAATTTCGTCGCTGCCAAAAAGGGCTTTGAATTCGTCATATTGCTGGCGTTCCGGCAGGCCGTCCACGATCAGGTCCCGCACGGAAACCGAAAAATCCAGCCAGGGAATATGAGCCGCCATCACGCCCGTGAAAATCAGGATGACGATCAATACCATTCGGGGTTGACCGGCAATCCGGTCCAACCAATTGTTCAGCGAAAACGATCTTATGAACCGTACCAGCATGACACCCCCGAAGCCGGCGACACCCCGGCAGGATGCAGGTCATGGTGCACTGGACAAAACGGGCATGGTTCGGGAGGATCGGCGGCACGGGCCATGGACATCTTAAAAAGAGTAAAGAGGCGGGGATGTCCACCGCCTCTTTACCGGATCAGGGAACAGCAGGAGTTGGAGGTGCCATTGGCAAGTCTCCCGTTGGAATAAATCTACACGACGGGATCAATGGTTACAATACTGTAACATCACCTAATTTTCCCTTACGTTGTCTAATGGTTTTTCCATGAACATGAGGCAGGTGCGCAGATTGATCCCCTTGCCGGTCAATCCGAGCTTTCGGCGAATGTTCAACCGGTGGGTTTCCACGGTCTTGTAGGCCAAGTTAAGGGCATCGGCGATCTGCCGGGTGCTTTGGCCAGATTTGACCATATTGGCCACGTTCAGTTCGGCGGGGGTCAGATTGATGGCCGAAGATGTCAGATGGCGGCAAAAGGGAGAAACGATCGCCTTGAGATGGTTTTCCAGGATCGTGACCAGGGCGCGGCTTTCGCGGCTTTCCGATTTCTTGCCGAGCTTTTTCAGGTAGGGGTGAACAAGGTCCCTTAAATCGGCAGCCATCTTTTCTTCCGTGGCCGCCTTCTCCCGGTCCAGTTTCTTGAGCAGGAAGCGCAGTGCCGTGTTCAAATCCTGCAGTTTGGCCGTTTTCGTTTTTAATTCAGCCTCGCGCCGTTTCAACGATTTTGTGCTGGCAACCTTTTCCCGTATGGCGGCGCGCAAGGTTTCGTTGGTCTCCTGCAATTCGCGGGTGCGCACACGGACGCGCTCTTCCAGACGCTCTCTGGCCTGCTCCAGGGCCATTTCCACTTCTCTGAGCCGGGTGATGTCGGTGGCGCTGCCGATCATTCGCTGCGCCCATCCTGAGTCGTCCCATTCGGCCACACCACGCACCAGCAGCCACCGCACCCGCCTCAATTTGTCCACCACGCGGACCCGGGCTTCGAAATGCGGAGCCCGGCCTTTAATATAGTCGCGGGAACGCTGCATCAGGACGGCCACATCGTCGGGATGAATCACCGGCTTCCAGGCATCCCAGTGCGTGATCTCATCGGTTTCAAATCCCAGCAGCTTTTTCAGGTTCGCGTCGATGACCATTTTTCCGCTTTTCAGATCGTGGTCCCAGACGCCGGTCAAGCCGGCCTCGGTGGCGATCCGGTAGCGGTTTTCCCACTCCCGCAGTTGGGAAACCATGGCATTGATGTGGGAGTTGTCGATGATAATTCCCAATACGCCGATCGGCGCGTCGTCCCGGTACCGCACCGTCGTGTAGAACAGACCGGGAAACGTGCTTCCATCTTTGCGAAGGCAGGTGTACTCGCTGTGATAGACCGCTTTTCCGGAAAGCGCCCGGGCAAGGTTTTCTCCGGCCCGCTGGTGATCTTCGGGAACAATCATGTCAAAAGCGCTGGCCCCCGCTTCGAAATCCTCACGGCTGTACCCGAACTGCTCCAGCCCTTTTTCGTTGACGTAGGTAAAACGCCCCTGGCAGTCCATTTCGAATACGGTTTCCGGAAGCAGCGCCGCCAGTTCGCGGAAGCGGCGCTCGCTCTCCTTCATTTTGTCCAGTTCAGCAACCAGAGAAGTGACGTTTCTGGCTGCGGGCAGGTTTGTTTTGCTCATGGCAGCTTCCCGCTTTTAAAGAGAAAGCCAATGCCGTCAGGAGAACAGAAAGAAGCGGAGCGCCGGGCTCAGATTTTTTGATCCAGATAGGTGCGGGAGAGTTTGAGATACTGAGCGGACGAACGCTCGAAGCGCTCCATGGGCTGGTCGGCCATTTCCTTTTTTACCGTGGCCGGCGCTCCGGCCACCAGTTGCCGTGGACCGAACCGGGAACCTTCCTTTACGACGGCGCCGGCAGCCACCACCGTCTGCTGCCCGACCCGGGCGTCGTTGAGCACGATGGCGCCGATGCCCACAAGGCTCCCGTCCCCGATGGTGCACCCGTGAACCACCGCGTTGTGCCCGACGGTGACATGCTCGCCGATAATAGCCGGCTTGCCGTGGTCGGTGTGCACCGTGCAATTGTCCTGAATATTGGAATTGACGCCGATACGGATGGGCGCCATGTCTCCACGCAGGACCGCGTTGAACCAGATGCTGGCACCGTCGCCGATGGTTACGTCGCCGATAATGACGGCCGTGGGTGCAAGAAACACGTTGTTCCCGATGGTGGGAACAATTCCATTGTATTCGATAATATGAGCCATACCACTGGATACGTCAAAAACGGTGGCCCAGTCAATCGGAAAGCGTGTTCTCAGTGACAAAATATTCAGTATACATCATCGCCTGCTGGATTATCTCACTTTAAACATATCTACCATTTTGTGGAGACGGATTGCTGAATCGGACATCTCTTTTGTGCTTGCATCCAGGTGTGAACTGCTTGCCAGGATTTCATTGGCCGCATTTTTTACATCTGCCATATTCGCTGCGATTTCGCTCGCAAAAGAAGTGCTAAGCCTCAAATTTTCATTGAGGCCATGAATTCCGCGGGTTGTCTGCTCGATGTTGTTTGAGATCTGTGTCATGCCATGCGTCTGGTCCTTGATGGACGATGCGATCGTTGTCACAATATCATCAACGGAAGCAAACGTTTTGGAAACTTCTGCAATTTCATCTACAGTCAGGACCGTTGTCCCCTGTATACGATCAATCATTTGCTTGATGTTTTCCGTGGCAAAGAAAGTTTGTCTGGCCAAATCTTTTATCTCACTGGCCACCACGGCAAACCCTTTTCCGGATTCTCCGGCCCTGGCCGCCTCGATGGTCGCGTTCAGTGCCAGTAAATTTGTCTGTTCCGATATTTCTGTTATTGTTTCAGTAATTTTTCCGATTTCCTGTGCAGCCGTTCCCAACTCATTGATATGCGCCGATGCCGTTTGATTCTTTTTAACCGCAAGGTTCACAACGATCATGGCCTCATCTGTATTCTGGCTGACCGCCTCGATGGTTTTGGTAATGTTTCTTGTCGCAACGGCGATTTTGTTGATATTGTCCGTCGCGCCCTGCATTGAAACAGACATCTCCGCCATTTGCCGGTTCATTTTATCGGACGCATCGGCGACATCATTTGACTTGTTTGTCATTTGATCCGTGCTGGCTTTCATCTGGCCGGACAAATCGGTCAGGCTGGATGAGGCACAGGATAACGATTTTGCATCTCCGGCCAACGCGACGATCATTGACTGAATCTTGTTTACAAACGTGTTGAACCATTTACCAACCAGGCCAATTTCATCTTTGCTTTCGACCTTCAGACGACTGGTGAGATCGCCTTCCCCTTCCGCAATATTTTTGAGCAGGTCGATGGTATCGTTCAGCGGCGTTCGAACCATTTTTTTTACGAGAATTACGATCAAGATGGCACTGACGACCAGAATGACTAACAGCGATATAATCACGATGGTGGATATCGACTGTTTCATTTTCAATATGGCCGCCTGATTCGTATCGCTGAGTTTTACGAATGCATCCATTGAGGCTCTGAAATACGTGACACCACCAATGGCACCTTCTTTGCCCCGCCACGAAGCATGCACATGGCACATGGTACATTTTTTGGTGATAATTTGAGGGTCATAGATCTCGAAACCGTCTTTTGTCCAGAAGCTTACATTTTGGCGTTCCTTCTCAATTTGGCGAAAGGCTTCTTGATTGATTGGCCGCCCCAGATATTGTTTTTTCGAACTGTATACCACCCGGCCGTTCTGGTTAAAAACCGATACCTCTTCAACCCCCTCTACATGCTGTTTCTGAAGGATCGATTTCAAACCGCGCTTATTGCCCATTTTAATTTTTTTATGAAGGACGGCATTGGTGGCGCCGAACAGTTTCTCGGCGGACTGAATTTGAAACGCTTTAAGCTGTTGGTTGTTCACACTGGCAAAGTGCAAAAATTGCCCGGAGACACTACGAAAAAGCCATCCCATAACGATAACGACAATAACGAACTGCCCTATAACGAGAGGAAGCCCGAGTTTGCTTTGCAATCTCATTTTTTCTCTATCCTTTCTCAGCAATCAGAAGCAGCTATTTCCAATCGAACAGACTTCGGGACGCAATGGTCTCATGGTTGTGATTGGGATCAACAGGAAACCGGAATTAAGGATATCGACGACAGCCGGATTGGATACTTTAGCCAATTATATTCCATCAGGCATAAATCGTTCTAGAGCATTTCGGGAAAACAGATGAGAACTTTAGCGATATTACGCATTTTAAGGTTTGGCAATTCATATCCTGCTGCAATTAAAGAGAAATTTATATCTCAACATGCCATTTGCGGCATTGCCTACAATGCCTATGCACAATGTGCATTGAGGAAATAATGCCTGGAATGTCAAACGCGTGTATTGAGAATCAGCAGGCAGCCGGAATATTCAGACGATGCAACCGGCAGCCCGCAATGAAATGGCGGGGGAAAAATTGCGGGTCAGGGCAAAATTCGTTTGAGAAGTGCCATAGGATCGGTCAAGCGGAAACGGGTCAATCGAAAAGCTTGTCCGCAAGGTTTTTCATCGGTTTAAGCGTCGGCGGCTGATAAATCATATAGCTTTGGACCGGATATCGCGTTCCTTTCTCCTGCGTCTTTTTCAGGCCGTCCAGCAGCGCATCGCCAATGCCCGCCGGGAAGGTTAAAAACATCTCAGCCTCATCCGTGCCCGCCAATATCCGTTCTCCTCGTCCGGGCAGCACAAAGGCCGGTTTGCCGGTAAAATGAGACTTGACGGCCGAAAGGCAGGAGATGCCGAATCCCGTGGTTCGGGATTCAATCAGCTCGCCATGGTGGTACAGGTACCCGGCGGCCAACCGGGCCATTTGCGCCGGGGTTCCATAAATCAGAACAATGTCGGGATCGACCGGTGCCATCTCGAGGGGGAAAATGGCCATTTTGTCAATCTGCCCCGGCGGAATCGGATCAAGCAGCTTTGCCGCTTTCTCCGCCAGTTCGATCCTGTCCGCGTATCCCATCTCCAGAAAGTACCGGGAAAGCGCGGCGCGATCCTGCATCCGTTTTAAGCCCAACGCGGCCAGGCACGGCGTGCAGTTGATGTCCTCCGCCTCCACCCCAAGGACTCTCCCCCAGCGCCTTGCCATGGTCGTCCACTGGCAAAGGGAAATTTTGATGCCGTACTTTGCAGGCCTCGCCGCTTCCGGCGGAAGCGGATCACCGCCTTTGAACAATTTCACGCCCAGCGGATACGATTGCGGTCGCACCAGTCTGGCGATTTCTTCGGAAAACAGTTGATAATCCATCGCATTACTCCTTTCGGGTGTGATCGATTATTCGTTCTCGGGCTACCTGAAAGGGCCAGAATTTCTTTCATGATGCAGACCGGCTTTCTGCCGGCCTGCATCTGGGCAAATTAATATGAAGGGATGCAGGAAATTAATTTAACTCAGCGAATTGAAGGTCGTCAAGAGAAATTCGTGAGGTGTGAAGCGTTGATAAACAATCCGGGGCCGCCAATTGGCAGTCCCATTCTCGCCTTAAGACGGATGCGTTTTCCTGGCCCGGTTCTCCTCGAAATCAATGCACCGGCTTTTGCTTTCAAGTACCGCTGATGGTTATCTTAAGATTGTTGATTTATTCTCTGGATTATATGAATTTTTCAAGGACTATCAGGGGATGTAGAATAATTTTGCCCGTCCAGTATCCTTCGAACCTTGACTGCCAACGCATGTACAGTGAAAGGTTTCTGAATATAGTTCGCGCCTTCGTATAGTAGCCCTCGATGGGCGATCACGTCGTCAGTATACCCGGACATAAAAAGAACCTTCATATAAGGATTATAAACGGCTATCTGATCAAACAGATTCTTGCCGCCCATCTCCGGCATAACCACATCGGAAAGGACAAGATGGACGGCTTTCTCCTGTTGCTTCAGAACCGTAAGAGCCTCCTTGCCGTTCTCTGCAATAAGAACCGTGTACCCCTGCCGTTTGAGAATTTCGCGAGAAATATTTCTGACCTGTGCGTTGTCTTCAACAATGAGAATCGTTTCGGAGCCTTTTAAGTCTGAAGGTACTATTGAATCACTTTCCGTTGGGGCATCGGTTGTTTCGGATACGGGCAAATAAATTTTAAATGTCGTGCCGTTACCTGGCTCGCTAAAGACCCAGATATTTCCACCGTGCTGCTTTACAATGCCGTAGACCGTAGCCAATCCAAGCCCGGTACCGTATTCGCCCTTAGTGGAAAAAAACGGTTCGAAAAGATGTTGGCATGTCTCGGCATCAATGCCGCAGCCTGTGTCTCTGACACTCAGCATTACGTAAGTTCCGGGCTTTACACCTTCATGCGAAGAAGCATAGTCTTCATCCAATTCAGTCAAACTTGTCTCGAAGGTCAATGTGCCGCCCTCTGCCATGGCATCCTGTGCATTTACCCCCAGGTTCATAATTACCTGCTCCAGTTGGCCGATATCCCCGCGGACAAGAGGAATATGCGAAGCGGGCATAAACTTGATGCTGATATCTTCACGGATTGTTCGACGTAGAAGTTTTTTAAAGCGGTTTAAAATTTTATTCAGATCAACAGCCTTGAATTCCAGTGCCTGCTTGCGGCTAAAGGCCAAAAGCTGACGCACGATGTCCCGCGCCCGCATGCCTGCCTGGACAATCTGTTCTACAGACGCTTTGCGGGTATCATTACTGTCGAAATCATCAAGCAGCATTTCACTATATCCAAGAATCGGAGACAGCAGGTTGTTCAGATCATGCGCCACTCCTCCTGCCAGGCGGCCGACTGATTCGAGCTTCTGAGTCTGTTGAAACTGGGTTTCCAGTTTCTCTCTTTCTTTTTCATCCTGTTTTCGTTTAGTGATATCTTGAGCTACGATCAGGACTGCTGGATCATCGTATGCGGTAAATGGGATCTTGTATGTTTCTAACACGGTGATGCTTCCATCGGGATTTTCCATCGTTTCTTCGGGAATATGTTTGGGAATGCCGCTATGGATTACTTGGCGGTCGTCAGCGAGCATCGCCTGCAATTCATTTTCATCCTCACAGATATCCGCGTGAAACCTCCCACTCATCTCGGCAACAGTTGTGCCGTAGAAATCAGCCAGTTTCTTGTTGGCCAAAATAAATTTTCCATCAAGGTTTTTGGCACAGATGAAGACCGGAACAATATCCATCACATCTCGCAACAGTTTCTTGCTTATTTTCAATTCCTTTTCCACCCGCTTGTGTTCAATTTCGTTTTGTTCCAGAGACCGAACACGCTGTTCCAATTCTTCATAGGTTGGTTTGTCTGCCATAAAAAACCTCAATTTAAGAAAAAAAACGACTACCGTATAGCCTTAATTCGTAAAGTTAACAACCAAATTTGTTATGCGACGTGACCGATAAAGCGATCTTCAGATTTTCTAAATTTGAGGTTCTCGTAAAAAGCTTTTCCAGGCCAATCTTGGCCACACACCCGAAAGGAAGGTGGTGGATTCGTTGGAGCGGCTTCCAGCCGCGATTCGTCCTAAAATCATCGCGGCTGGAAGCCGCTCCAACGAAAAACTGCGCCTATGCAGATGTCACTTCTTTAGAAGTTGCAGAAGCGTCATGCCGGACTTGATCCGGCATCCATAACATATTGAAAAGAAAGGATTTCCGCCGCATGAATGACATCAATCAACCAGATTCGACTTTTTATGCAATTCCATTCGCGGCCTTTGGGGGTAGTAGGTCCTGCTGCGTTCCGATGCCAAAAGCCACTCCAGACACCAGTTCGTCAGCGGTCTCCATAAGGGAAACACAGCATTTTCATAATGCTGCCCGGCTGTTGCAGCTACTTTCATATTTATAAGGAGGCGTCTCCGTTTTTGTCAACGGTGCCGCAATGTCAGACTTTTATTTGAGGCGGCAACGGGTGGCAGGGAAAAAGAACGAGCCAACCGAACCACCGCGCGGGAACGGGGCCCGGCGTTGCACCAGGCTTTTTGAACACCAGTAACCACGCCCCCCATAAAAAAATGATTGTTTTTCGATAATTTTTTATTGACATACGATTATTTTATCCGTACACATGCAGCACGTCTGGTTACTAACTCATTTCTGTTGGAGGTTGCCTTGGATAATTTATCGAAGATCAAAAAACTCAGTAAAGGTTTCCACCTGCTGCTTACCGTCATTCTGTTTCTGGTCCCGCTGTATTATGTTCTGTATTGGTCGCTGATCAACCATCTACCGGAAACGCTGATCACCGTAAACACGCTTTCCGAACCGCTGATCTCCCACGACCTGCCGATAACGCTTCAATTTGCGGGCTTTCTGGTGAGCTTGCTCCCGCTCTCCGCCTTGACTTACGGACTGGTCAATATTCGTAAAATCTTTTCTTTTTACAAACAAGGCGTCATTTTTTCCTTCGAACACGTCATCCTTTTCAAAAAAACCGCCAAAGCACTCCTGTTGTGGGTCGCTTTTTCAATCGTCTACGAATCCGCTAAAAGTGTCCTTTTCACAATAAGCAACCCCCCTGGCAGCCGCATCATCAACGTGGGGCTCGGCTCGTCGGAAATGACAACGCTCATGGTGGGTGGCATCGTATTTTTGATTGCATGGGTAATGGATGAAGGACGTATCCTGACCGAAGAAAACGAACTCACCGTATAACCGGAGTCACTATGCCGATCATTGTAAAACTGGATGTTGTCCTGGCCATGCGAAAGATGAAATCGATGGAACTCGCCAGGCGTATTGGAATCACGGAGCAGAATCTGTCCATTTTAAAGACAGGCAAGGCCAAGGCGATCCGTCTGTCCACACTGGAGGCCATTTGCAAACACCTGGATTGCCAGCCGGGAGATCTCCTTGAGTTTGAAGGTGAAGGATAGGCGTGTTATAGCCTTTGCAGCACTCGCTGTCTCACCACATTCGGAATCCAGGAATAGCAAGTCCCTTTGGACCAAGCTCCCGGCAGCCTTAAAGTCTGGAAGGCTCCAGCTCAACTTATAGCAACCACGGTGACACCCGCACCAATCAGAATGGTTCCCGCACCGCGGTTGAGAATTCGTATTTTTCGCCTGTCATTAAAAAACAATCGGGCCTTGCTTGCCGCATAGGCGCAGCCGATAAGGCTGCTGCCCAACACCGCCAAAAATATCATTATGATACAAAAGGCATCCAGCACATCGATTGCCGGCAAATCGAAAAAGGTCGGCAGGAAACCCAGGTGAAAAAGAATGGCCTTGGGATTGCCGAGGGCGATGCTGAAACCGGTCAGGAATATTTTATAATAATCCGGCTTATCCTCGTCGGGAACATCATTTTGAAATTCTGTTTCCTTGAACCAGAGCCGCAGCCCCAGCGTTATGAGATAAAACGCTCCGATCAACCGGATTACATAAAACAGATCTCCAAGGATTTTACCAATAGCGGCCAATCCAAACAGCACGATGGTGAGATAAAAAAGGTCGCCGAGCAAAACGCCAACGATGAGCAAATAGAGCCAATTTAAGGCCTTTTTTCAGGGATCGCCCGATTATCGCCAGGATAGCTGGGCCGGGGATTAGCACCCATACAAGCAGGGCCAGGGAAAATGCCATGGCGGATTCAAGTGTCATTGCACGCTCCGTGGGCCATTTCTCACCCTTCCCGGATAAATCACCGACCACCCGCTTAGTTATTCCGGTTGGTTTGATGAAGCACCCTCCGAAGGGGGCTAAAACCCAAACCCATGAACACCGAACATCGAACGTCCAACATCGAACTTCGAATAAGGCATTCTATCGTTTTAATATGATTAATCCCTGTTTCACAAACCGCACCTATGATCGGTGTTTCTTTTACCACAGTGTGCAGATACAAACGTAGACAAGGCCAAGGAATGAAAAGGAAGCTACGTTACCCTGGTTGGCGTCTATAAACTGTGGCAGGAAGGATAAAAAAAACAGCGCCACTTTCGGATTCAGAACATTAGTCAGGACGCCCTGACTGTATATTTTCCAGAAACTGATTTCGGGCAAACTATTCTTGCTTAAACCATCGGTATGCTTTGACGCAAAGATCAGCGTAATTCCCAGGTAAATCAGATACGCGGCGCCAATCAGTTTGATTATTTTGAATACCAGCGCCGAAGTCGCCAATATGGTGGAAAGACCAATGGCTGCCGCAATGGTATGAACGAGAACGCCGGTACTGATGCCGAGCACAGAGGCATAGCCGGACTTCGTTCCCTGAGAAATTGTCCGCCCCAGGATGTAGAAAGTATCCGGTCCAGGTGTAACGCTCAACACAATTGCCGAAAGGCAAAACAATTCAAAATTCTGGATTCCATACATTCTGAGCACCTCTTTTCAGATAGCGGTTGAGCTGTAACGCGAGTGGGAGTTGATATCCATAAATCCGTTAGCAAGTCTTATTAATTTCCGCATATCCCCCTGCAGCGGCGTATGCGAGCGCCGACGGCGTTTGACAACCCACTATCGCCGGGGCCTCATGGATGAGATTGTCATTCGTGAGCGCCTCTACCATGAACAGGGCAAAGTCTATCCGGCGGGTGAGATTGCTCTCGAGGATGGGATCGCCAACATGTCGACTCCACACCGGAACGCCCTGACTTTCCCCCTCCTCGAGGTCGCTCCCTCGCACGACTGTCCATTGGGTGTCGCTGGCGAACACCCGCCGGCATGCCTCCACCTGATCGTCGAGGTCCGCGAAGCGGACCAGGCGAGCGAACCAGCCGAAAACCTTCAGGAACGTCCTGAATTTCCATGAATAGACATCCTTGCCGTCCCGTGTGATGTGCCAGCCACAGGAAAAGATAAGGCGCGCACCCGGCTTTGCGTAGTCGAGTACGGCTTGTGCCGTTCCCGCCGCGTACTGCTGAACGCCCCAGGGAACCAGCACGGTCAGCACGCCATCGCACCCCGCAACCGCCTTCTTGATGACCTCGCGGTCGTTGGTCGCCCCGGGAATGACTGTCATGCGCCCCTCGAACGCGCCAAGCTTGTCAACGCTCTGCTCCCGGCAGACGCCAACAACGTCGTAGCCCCGGTCAAGCGAATGCTGCACCATGTACTTTCCAAGTTTACCGGACGCCCCGACAATGCAGATCTTTATGGACATCGTTTCTCACCTCAAGCGCTTTGCTCGCCGTGTATGTGATCGACGAGATACTGCAGATGTTCACGGCTGGTTCCGCAACATCCTCCAAGAATTTTCACACCGTTTACATCGGTTGTGATTTGAGCTTCGGAAATGCGATGGCGATTGGCCCGCCAGGTCGGTGTAAAAATGGCAATCGGAAGGCCGCCCCTGTGCGCAACGGCAAAAAAATCCCGATAAAACCGGGTCAATGCGCTCTTCCCGATTTCATCGTAAATCAGGAGGGCATTTTCCAATTGAGGGTGCAGGGTAATATCCCCAGACCGCCTCAGCGACTCGATGATAGCCGCTTCGATTTAAACAAATTTTTGATTGTCGAGTGTCTCATGTATTTTCATCTTATCAGTTCATGTCCAGGTCTTCAGAACGGGCATCACCATGTTTCGAAATGGTTTCGCATCCGAATAATTAAGATCTGACCGCTTGACCCCCGAATAGTTTGACCCCGCTGACCCCCATTAATGTCATTCCCGCGAAAGCGGGAATCTATAACTATATAAAAATGCTGGATAGCGCTAAAGCTTCACTGCGTGCGCCCGCCTTCGCGGGAATGACATACCTTGTGACTTTTTGCGAGACTGTCAATAATTAGCTTGTGCAACAGTGGCACGCCCCCTGCGAATACTTGTGCATGGTGTTGTTGGGCGCACCTGGCCTATGACTACGATGCGATCTTGGCGCCTCTTTCAGCCAGCAACTCCTTTAATATAAACCTATGACAGCGTGATTCATTTTCGCAATAGCAGCCGACTGAAATATTTGCGTTGTGAGATAATGCTGCGAGCAAATCGATGATTCTGCTTTTTTCCGGATTCTTCATCTCGGAGCGGTACTTTCTGGCAAATGCATTCCAGTCTTTTTCTGTTTTCACTGCCTGACCGATTTTCATCAGCTCGTTTGTTGGCGCAACATTGGGGAGCCACACATCATACCAGTTTTGAGTAGAAAATTCGCTTTTCGTTACGCCGCGTGGAGGCCGTCTCACGGTACCGATTCGCAAGCCTTCATTTTTATGTCTGTCGGAACCAAGCCGGACAATTCTCATGGTCATGTTGTGTCTCCGAATAATTGATAATTAAGATTTGACCCCTCGCCCCCCTATCTTTCTCAGATCTGGATAATTTCATCTTCATCAAACCAATCTTGTTCAAGAACATAATCATTCACCTTCTGCGGTTCTTTGGTATACGCAACGATAGCAAGGCTTTCTTCGGCGCGGCTACATGTCACATAAAAAAGTCTGCGGGTTCGATCAATGCTGGTTTCTTTTCCTTCTTGTTCGTTTTTGATGTCTGTCGGTGTAGGCTCAACGGCCCCAAATAGCTTGTCGTAACTGAATGTCCAACCTCGCGCTTCATCGTCATCTATAATCACCATAACGCGCGGAAATTGGAGACCCTTGATACCTTGATGGGTTCCAAAACGAGATTCATCAGAAATATACCTGACATACTCTTCAAATTGACTGAATTTGCATTGTAATGCCGTCTCCCATGCCTCTAAAACCGGGTCATTTTCCGGTTCCTCAGCTTGTTCCCCTGCAACGTTTTTTTGATCTTGATATAGTCTATAAGCTATTGGGAGCAATGTGTCAGAAATTAGGAAAATCCCACTATTAAAAACCTCTTTTAATACCTCATTGAGAGAGGGATCAGCACCATCGGACCATAGAGAAAATAGCGCAACAACCGCATCTTTTGCTTTGGTTATTTCCTCTAATGATTTGGTAGATTTTTTTAATGCGTCCTTATTTATTATTGGTGAATACTCTTTCATTATTCTAGCTACTGCAAACTCATCACCTATTCGCTTTGCTTTTACTAAAGGCAGCATTTGTTTGGCGAATAATGAAACTCCAGGTAGCTTACCGTCTAACAACCCGGTTTTTAATTTATCGACACTATATAAAGGATCAAAAAAGTCAGAGAAACCACCGCGATTAGCGGCCATATGATGCTCTAACGTTAATATTTTTACTGAAGTTTGAACATCGTCTTCCCATTGTGGATCAGCCGTTAATTCAGCCATAGTTGAAGTGATACCAGATTCAGCATTGGTTTTATTAACCAAGTTGGATGTATTGACAATAAATAATCGAACACATCCGCCATCGTCTTTATATGGTTTCTGAATTTGGCCATCAGCACCGGAGCGAATTTTATTGATAAGCTTGATAACACGTTTGGGACATCGATAATTTATTATTTTTGCTGGCTTTGCCCAATCATCAGGAATATTTTGACCTAAGTCTGTTTTCCCATCCGTGTATATTCTCTGCATCGTATCGCCAAATAATCCTAACGTAATCTTGCCTATATTTTTTGCCTGCACATCAAAAAATGCATCAACGAGATCCTTTTTTGTGTCTTGGCTCTCATCTATCAAAAGAATGGGGTGTTTACGTATAAGAATGCTTTGCATCAAAGGCTTATCTTGGATGAAGTGAGCGGTGATCTTGATAACCTCCTCATGATTCAGCGAGTCCCTCTCTAAATTGTCGCCATTAGGGTTATATGTGAACTTTTTTATAGACGGTAAGATTTCTAATCTCTTACTCTTCAGTTCAATTTTTTTAGCCCTTTTTATGTAAGATTTATTCTTTGTGCTGCGTGCTCTTTCTTGCTGATCATTAAGCTTAGCGATTTCATCTACAAGGTTGGAAGCGAGCCAAATCCTGATATCGTTCGTATACGGATTAATCATTTCCCAGGCAAAGCTATGAATCGTTGAAACATGAAAGGCCATGTCAAATTCAAGACGGCTCTTTATTTCATCACAGGCTGCATTTGTATAAGTAATGACAGCTATTTTTTGGCCATTCTTCTTAAGTTTTACGATGTTGTTTTCTCGAAAACGCTTTAGAGTTTCAACTAGGCTTTTTGTTTTTCCCGTACCAGCACCGGCAAAGAGAAAAAAACTCTTAGGATTGTCAAGGTCAAGGCATCTATATATCTCATCATCAACGTCAGAGGGAGCCGTATCAGTTTCTGTCATTTACCTCACCTCCGTTTCCTTGTTGGATGCAATAGTCCTGATGCTTGCTCTTTAATTGCTCTTGAACCCAATCCAGACCGTCTGCAATATACTTTGGAGGCGTTAATTCATTTGGTTCAGTTGTAAAGAGCAACTCCAAAGCCATTTCGGCTTTTTTGCTATTTTTGCTTAGTGCATTAAATAAAGATTGGCAGGTCTCAGAAATAGTTGGTTTATTAACGCCGTCAGCCATTTTTTTAATTAAGCCGGTTGCGTCTGTTTTCGCCTTAAAAAAGTTTAGATTACTAAACACTAAGGCATCTTCGAATGTATAGGGAATGACCGTTTCTTCATTTCCACCATAATCCAATGTGATTTCTATTTGATAAGCAGCCCTCACATAATCATCCTTGATTTTATCATCATCGCTGGCATCTATGGCTTCATCCAAACTTGTTTTTTGCGGTGCCCAAGATTTGATAGTGTCATTTCCTGTTCGATAATCCTTTCCTCTCTCAGGCAGAACCTTACCGTTTGTATCTTTTGCAATTGAGTCTAAATCTGTTATTACAAGCGTAAGGAGGCCAAGGGTTTCAATCAAACTTCTAAGCCGATGGGCGTGGCTTCCGCCAATTTCAAGGAGTGATATATAATTGCGGTCTAGCTCGGGGTATTTGCTTTTGATGAAGTGAGGAACAAGCATTCTTTCTGCTGGCCCTTCGACCAATATTGCGGCATCTGCAAAAAAAAGATCGCAATGCGTTGTTTTTAGATAGCGCGTGGCAAACTTGGCTGTATCTGAATCATTACCAAAAGTATTTGAAAGGTTCACAACTTCAGCGCATGGTGCATTATCAACGCAAGTCGCAGGCATTCTTTTAAAATATCGCAGACACTCAAAATCTATTTCATGAGCTATATGGTTGGAATGCGTGCTAATAACCAATTGTGTTGCAAACTGCATTTTGTCTTTAAGGTCAGTATGATTTCTTAAAACGTCATAGGCCTTTTTGATAAATACTTGTTGGACCTGAGCATGAAGATGCGCTTCTGGCTCTTCGACCAGCACGATATGCAGGGGCTCAATATATTCATCACTATATTCTGTGCGCTTACCGGCTTTGCCAATTCGCATCCATTCATCACGAAAACGGATGAGGTTGAATATCATGGAAATTAGATTTTGATACCCTAAACCATTATATTTTTCAGGAAGGCATAATGAAATATCGTCCGGGTTTGTTTCGTCGCGCAGGACATTAAATTGGACTGCAGCATCATGATTTAGTCCATCTATTGGGTCTACTTTGCTGGAGATTTGAATCTTGGGATCACTAAAACCGGGATAATTCAACCCTTCCAGCTCGCCAAGTGAAGATTTAAAGCTCTCTTTTAGTCGTTTATCAAAGGCGGTCCTGGCGCTCTCAATCGCCTCCAATGCATCAAGATCATTCGTATCCGGTATTTCTGAAGGGTTTAAGTGCTTTTCAAAATAGGTTTTTAGTTGCGCAGAAAGCCTGCGGCCGTTTCTCATTCCATCTTCTGTTGAGCTGGGATCAGAAAATCCTCTCTGTGCGCTAATGATATCAATCTTAAATAAACCGTCGAAAGGGTCTACTTCTATAGGCTCTGAATTCTCTGGAAGGCCCTGGGGCTTTGTATCGGTACACTTGGCCGGATCAAGGATGTAAGCCTTAATACTGAAATGATTGCGCAGTTCCTTATCAAGGAATTCCCGCATCGTTTGCGGCCATAGCTTTAAAGCATTGCCGTTTGCTCGCGATTCACTTGTACTTTTTGCTGCTTCATATGCAGCCTTAAAGGCTTTGTATAAGTCCTCAACTTTTTTTGGTTCGAATACGAGCCTGACGCCAAGCTTGCCACCCGTCCACTCGAGTGTTGGGATTAGGTGACTGACGTAGTGGACTTCCTCATCCCTGACATCAAGCCAGATATCGATTGATGGGACATGTGCATGCCATAGCTCATTTCCCAAATTTAACTTATCAGGATTCTGGTTTCCAATCCAATCCGTTGCTATGTAAGCGGCCATTTAACCCCATCTTCACAAGCGTGGCAAGGCATGGCATATACTCCTTCTAAAAGGAGGAGATCATATGCCGGAAGATTCCCATCAGCTTGATTCCCGGGAAAGACGCAGTTTCT
>Ga0272443_10000288_pt1 | contig 95831 bp, 98 predicted proteins | sample SSMAcet12_FD_193581 | JGI IMG/M metagenome (GOLD analysis project Ga0272443, IMG submission 193581) | Marine sediment archaeal communities from Little Sippewissett salt marsh, Falmouth, MA, United States - SSM-Acet-12 | ecosystem: Environmental > Aquatic > Marine > Wetlands > Sediment ... | reverse complement strand
TTCAAAAGACTTGTGATTCGATGGGAAAGAAAAATGAAAGTATGGTCAGGTTTCGTTGACCTTGCTCTCATATTCTGGTGGGTTCAAAAAATAGTGGGATAGGTTCTGGATACGTGCAGCCGCCAACACAAGGTGCCCGCTCCTGCGATCGCTGTTGCCAATGGGCGCGCGCACATTGCTCAGGCTATGGCGCGGGCAGCCGCGAGACTTGGGCGCCCCATTGCCCCTTCTTGTCCTATATTCATTGACGACCACTACAATCCAAAGGACGAGCCTCCGCTGCGCACTGTGTATGCGGGCCTTGGCGCGGACAACCAAGGCCATGATGTGAGTCAACTGCGTAGAGACCTAGATGCAGATTCCAGAGTTCGCCGCAATGACGGTCTTTTTCTGGCCATGGCTGCCGTTATTCAGGTGCATTATCTGCGAAGCACCGACCACCCCCATATGCCCGTTTTGGAGGCCATACGGGATCATTTGTCCGCGCCCAACCCGCGTATAGCCGCCCTCAAGGCGGCAGCGGAAAGCTTGTGGCGTGCTGACAACCAGGGCAGCTGCTACGGCGGATACGGGCCAGAGCAGAGTCTTGGTGGGGAACTGGACGTGCGTGCCCTACGGGACAAGCTGCAGTGCATACAGGAAGACCCACTCAGCCTGGACAACTACCCCGGCCTCTAGGGGCCCCCTTTACACTCCCGGCGTGCTCTGTGACGGATTGTAATGTTCACCGGCGTGCATTAGCGTGACCGCAATGAACGTTTTTCCCCGATTTCGTGCATTAGGGGTGCGCTTATGACCACATCCTCCCGAATCGGGCGCAGCGTGCCAGGCCCCAGCGGGGGCGGCGAGCGCTGGGCCGCGTACCTACCCCCGCCTTTGCCGCCTGTGGACCCACCGCTGGACATGGGGGCCCTCTACCCCCTCCTGGACGCGGCCACAACGGCCTTGGGGCGCCTGGACGGCATGGCGGGCACCCTCCCTGATCTGGGCCTGGTCCTGTATATGTACATCCGTAAAGAGGCCATGCTGTCCTCCCAGATTGAGGGCACACAGTCCTCCCTGACGGACCTCCTGCTCTTTGAGATGGACGAGGCCCCCGGCGTCCCCCCGGACGATGCGGCGGAGGTCTTGCGTTATGTCCGCGCCATGGACTATGGGCTGGAGCGCCTGAAGACCCTCCCCCTGTCCCTGCGGCTCCTGCGGGAGATCCACGCGGTCTTGATGACCGGTGCCCCACGGGGTGGCGAAAAGCAACCTGGGGCGTTTCGGACCTCCCAAAACTGGATAGGGGGCACGCGGCCCGGAAACGCCGCTTTTGTGCCACCGCCACCGCACGAGGTCCTGCCCTGCATGGCGGCGCTGGAGGACTTCCTCCACGGCAAGGGGGGGCACCTGCCCGTTCTCATCCGTGCGGCCCTGGCCCACGCGCAGTTTGAGACCATCCACCCCTTCCTGGACGGCAACGGGCGCCTGGGGCGCCTGCTCATCACTTTTATGCTCTGCGCGGAGGGGCTTCTGTCTGAGCCCTTACTCTACCTCAGCCTTTACCTGAAAACCCACCGGCAGGTCTATTACGACCACTTGCAAGCCGTGCGGACCCAGGGCGCGTGGGAGGCCTGGGTGGCTTTTTTCCTGGAGGGCGTGGCGGAGGTGGCGCAACAGGCGACCCAGACCGCGCGGGACCTGACGGCCCTGTGCCAAGAAGACCAGCGCCGGGTTCGCGCCCAGTCGGCGGCCACGGCGGCCTTCAATATTCACGCCTACCTCCAAAGGCGCCCCATGACCAAGATACCAGAGGCTGCCGATATCTGTGGGATATCGTATCCCACCGCTATGCGGGGCCTGACCGTTCTAGAGCGCCTGGGCATCGTGCGCGAGATTACGGGCCGACCCCGGCACAAGGTCTTTGTCTATGAGGCCTATATGGACATCCTCAAGCGCGGGACGGAGCACGCGTAGGGGGCCTTTACACTCCCGGCGCGGTGTGGCACTCCCAGGGCGCAGCATAGGGAGGCACGACCATGGCAGAGCAGAACGCAGAGCGGCAGCGGGCCCTGGACGCCGCGCTGGCGCAGATTGAAAAGGCCTTTGGCAAGGGCTCTATCATGCGCCTCGTGGGCGGGCAGACGGAAAAGATTGAGTCCATCTCCACCGGCTCCCTGGGCCTGGACCTGGCCCTGGGCATCGGGGGCCTGCCGCGTGGCCGCATTGTGGAGATTTACGGGCCCGAAAGTTCGGGCAAAACGACCCTGGCCCTGCACGTCATCGCGGAGGCGCAAAAGACGGGCGGCACCTGCGCCATTGTGGACGCGGAGCACGCGTTGGACCCCGTGTACGCCAAAAAGCTGGGCGTGGACGTGGAGAGCCTGCTCATCTCGCAGCCCGACGCGGGGGAGCAGGCCCTGGAGATCGCGGACACCCTGGTCCGCTCCGGCGCGCTGGACGTTCTGGTCATAGACTCCGTGGCGGCTCTCGTGCCGAAGGCGGAGCTGGAGGGCGAGATGGGCGACAGCCACGTGGGCCTCCAGGCCCGGCTGATGAGCCAGGCCCTGCGCAAGCTGACCGGCTCCATCGCCCGCTCGCGCACCATCGTCATCTTCATCAACCAGATACGGATGAAGATCGGGGTCATGTTCGGCTCGCCCGAGACCACCACGGGCGGCAACGCGCTGAAGTTCTACGCCTCCGTCCGCCTGGACATCCGCCGCATCGGGGCCATCAAGGACAAGGACACCGTCGTGGGCAACCAGACCCGCGTGAAGGTCGTGAAGAACAAGGTCGCCCCGCCCTTCCGGCAGGTGGAGTTTGACATCATGTACGGCAAGGGCATCTCCAAAACCGGGGAGCTGCTGGATCTGGGTGTCGCGGCGAACCTGGTGGAGAAGGCCGGGGCGTGGTTTTCCTATGACGGCAACCGCATCGGCCAGGGGCGGGAGAACGCCAAGCAGTACTTCGCGAACACCCCGGAGGCGGCCAAAAAGCTGGAGACCGCCATCCGCGCCGCCGCCGGGCAGGTGGAGGAGACCATGCTCGCCGGCCCGGGGGAGGAGAAGGACGCGGCGGCGTAATCTGCTATAAGGCCCCATGGCCGCCGCGCAGCAGATACCTTTGGACCTCCCCTTCCGCCCCGCGCTGGGCCGGGGGGACTTTTACGTGTCCGCGCCGAACGAGGCCGCCGTCGCGTGGGTGGACCGCTGGCCACGCTGGCCCGCCCCGGCCCTCATCCTCCAGGGCCCCCCGGCATCGGGCAAGACGCACCTGGCCGCCGTGTGGGCCGCCCGCACCCGCGCTCGCGCCCTCAAGCCCCACGGGCACGACCACGGCCTTATCCTGGAGCCCGTGCTGGTGGACGGCCTGGACCCCTGGGTGGGGGACCGAGAGGCCGAGGTGGCCCTGTTCCACCTCCACAACGCGGCGGCGGAGGCGGGGCAGAGCCTCCTTATTACCATGCGCATGACCCCAGCGGAGGCGGACTTTGCCCTGCCGGACCTGGCCTCGCGCCTGCGGGCCGCGCCTGTGGCCGCGATAGCCCCTCCGGACGACGCCCTGTTGGCCGCAGTGCTGTGTAAGCTGTTCGCGGACCGGCAGATCGGGATAGGGCAGGAGGCTGTGGCGTACCTCCTGCCCCGGATGGAGCGGAGCTTTGCCGCCGCGCGGGAGATCGTGGCCCGGGCGGACGCTCTCGCGCTCGCCAAGGGGGGGGGCGTCACCGTTCCCCTTCTCCGCCGGGTCTTGGCGGAGGGGTGAGCCCCTGATATCCCTCTACCGCCCGTCGTAGAGGATGCGGTCTTCGTAGTCAGAGATCCACATGGCGTCCGGGTTGCAGCGGGCGATGACCAGGTCTCCTTGCGGGGCCGCGCGGCCGGGGGATCTGTGGATCTTGAACACCACCACACCCTCGGCCAGGCTCCCCGCGCCGCCGGGGCCCGTCACGGACACAATCTCCATCTTTCCCCACTCCGTGGACATGGCCAGTCGGCTGCGCGCCGTGTCAGAAAGGCCCCGCATGGCGGCGTTGTGGATGCGCCACGTTTCCTCCACGGGCAGAGAAAAGGCCCGATGCCCCTCAATGTCCCGGCCCTGAAAAATGTATTTTGGCTTCACGCCGGCCCGGCGCAGCTCCGCGTGCAGGGTGTGCAGGGCGGCGCTGTCGTCGTTTACGTTACGCACGATGGGGGTCTGATTCTCTATGGACACAAAGCCCAGGTCCAGCATCCGGCGCACCGCCGCCCGACTCTCAGGCATCCAGGCCAGCCCCGTTCCGCCCGCGTTGCGCACGTACGCCCCGTCCGCGTCGCGCAGCAAGAACTCGTCCGGGTGGGAGAAGTGCGCCACGATGTTCACGTGCATGTCCGGGAAGCGGGCGTGCACGGCCCGCAGGGTCTGGGCCAGGGCGTCATCAAACCGCGCGGGGCGGAAGGCCATCTCCTTTGTGCCCAGGCGGAACACCTCCACCCCGGCCTGGCCCGCTGCGACGGCATAGCGATAAATAAGGGCGTTGGTCAAAACCAGCGGGTCCCCGCCCGAGAGCAGGAGTTCCCGCACCGGATAGCCCCCCTGCGCACCCGCCGCCACGCGGGCGTTGTAGTCCAGGATATAGTCCCGCAGCTCCTCTGGCATCGCGCGCATCTTGCCCGTGTCCTTGTTGAACAGGTCCAGGCGATAGCAATAGCGACAGTGCGCGGAACACACGGGAGAGGCATAACCCAGGACAATCTCCCCGTACTTGTGCAGGAGCTTGCCGTGGTAGGAGTCGTCCTGCGGCGTGAAGTCCATCTGGTTCGCTGGGTCTCTTGACCCGTCCATGTCCTCCACCTCCCCCAGGCGGGGGAGGATGAGGGCGGCCACGGCCTTGGACGGGGGCATCTCGGGGCAGGTCTCGCGCCCGGTTTCGGGGTCGATGTACCCCAGGCCCATGGCCAGGGCCCAGTAGTGCGGGTTCACCCCGAACATCATGCGCCGGTCCACCCCGGCTGTGCGCATCCGGGCGTACACCCTGGGGCCGTAGATGTCCTGCAGGACGGCCCCCACGCGCGCGTGGTCAAACCGCCCCCTGACCGGGCGCTGGCCGCGCATGTTCGTGCGGGGGAGTGTTGTTGGGGCGGTTATCCGCGCCCCCGTGGCTGTCGGGGCCGACATGTGGCGTACCTCCTTATCTTGGGTGCGTTTGTGCGCTAGGGGTATATCATAGCACAGCCGGTGGTGTTTTGTCACCCCGCAGGCACAACCCGTGGGTCCTATGGGTCGCCCGGCCCTTTGGCCATGCGGCGCAGGACGCTCTCCGCTGGCCTGTTCAGGGGGCCCGTGCTGTCGATGACCTCGTTGTGCGCATCGCGCCCGCCCCAGCGGTGCCAGGCCATCTCGTGGAAGAAGAACGCCACGGTCTGCACGCACGGCTCAATGAGGCCGATGCCAAGGGCGATGACCCAAGAGCGGGACCAGGCATAGGCCACGAGTATCGCAACGACCATGTGCATCACGGCGTAGCTCGTGGTCTTCAGGAGGGTCATGGAAACCTTCATCAGTCCTCCTTCGGCTCCCTGAGGACGTAGCCCTGGCCCCAGACGGTTTCTATATAGCTCTCCCCGTCCAGGGCGGCCTTCAGTTTGCGGCGGAGCTTGCACACGAAAACGTCCACGATTTTGGCGTCGGGCTCGTCCATCCCGCCGTAGAGGTGGCTGAGGAAGCTTTCTTTGGTCAGGGTGATCCCCTTGCGCATGGCCAGCAGCTCCAGCACGGCGTACTCCTTGCCGGTGAGGGAGATGGGCGTGCCGTCCACCTCCGCCGTTTTGGCCCCGACGTTCACTGTCAGGCGCCCGACGGTGATGGCGCTCTGCGCGTGCCCCTGGGCGCGGCGGACGATGGCCTGCAGGCGGGCGACGAGTTCGCGCTTGTCAAAGGGCTTGGTGAGGTAGTCGTCCGCGCCGTGCGAGAGGCCCTTGATCTTCTCGTCCGCACTGGCCAGGCCGGAGAGGATGAGGATGGGGGTTTTCACGCTGGCGTCGCGCAGGGCGCGGGTGATGTCGTGTCCGCTCATGTCTGGGAGGATGAGGTCCAGGATGATGATGTCATAGTCGTACAGGCCGGACCGGGCGATCTCCAGGCCCTCCTCCCCCGTTGGGGCGAGATCCACGACATACTTTTCGCTAGAGAGCATGAGCCTCACGCTCTTGGCCAGTGTCCGGTCGTCTTCTATCAACAGGATGCGCATGGGGGGGGATCCTAACACAGTTAAGAAAGGTTAACAACCGCGTCTAGGACCTCACCTTGCAGCGGGGGTTGGAGGAGACCAGGACCGGCTCAGGGGCCCCGGGATCTTGCAGCCAGAAGTCTGGCGTGCGCTCTGTCCAAACGGTATCTACATCCACGGCCTTGTCGCAGTTGCCGTAGAGCGCCTGCGCCTGCGCGTCCAGGGGCGGCGTCAGGCCTTCAATCCTCTTTTGAAGCCCCGCGCAGTTCAGACCCATGCAGCCCAGGCCCGATCCGGCCAAAAAGGCGTTTAGGTCAAGTCCCGCCAGGCCGGACAGAGAGCTGAGGTCACCCGCCTGTATCCTGGCCAGTTTGTCCAGGGACATGTTGGGCAGGGATATACCCGTGCACTTGGAGATCTCCTGGAACTGTGCGATGGCGGTGCAGGTCTGCCCGCCGGAGAAGTCCAGCGTGGCCAAAGGGTTGCGGATCTGGTTTGCCATATTCTTAAGAGAATTGGTGTAGATGCCCGGAAGATTAAAGCCGCCAGCCTTTTCTCCGGAAAAAACGTTCATGGCGTATTCATAGTTTTTTGCATCGGGGCACACCATGTCTATGGGGTTAGTCGGGTATATCTGCCCCGTCGCGACCCTTTTTGCGCCCTCCAATCGTGCCAGGCCGGCCTCCGCGTGTGCGGCCATGGCCTCGCCCCAGTCAAACGGCTTGGCCCCCGCCGGGGCGGGCAGGAGGGCACACAATGCCGCGATGACCACAAGGGCGCGCATGGCGGAGAGTGTACCAGGGTCTGGCGTGGCGTGCTATCCCGTCACCGGCACGCACGCCATGCCTCGCCCAAAGAGGCCCGCGCATTGCGCGCGCGGGGCACGCGCGTTAAAAGTCTGTCCATGCTCTTCAACCTCCTGGCCCCCTTGGGTGACCTCGTTCCGGGCCTGAACCTGTTCACATACCTGACCTTCCGTACCGGGGGGGCCATCATGACGGCCCTGACGCTCTCCTTCCTCATCGGCCCGCGCCTCATCCGCTGGCTCAAGACCAAACAGACCCATGGGCAGCCCATCCGGGAAGAATACCTCCCCGGCCATATCACCAAGGCCGCCACCCCCACCATGGGCGGCGTGATGATCCTGGCTTCCGTCACGGCCTCCACCCTTTTGTGGGCAGACCTCGCCAACCCCTTTGTGTGGATAGCCGTCTTTGTCATGGTCGGCTACGGGGCTATAGGCGCGCTGGACGACTACCTCAAACTCACGACACAGGGCACGCAGGGCCTGGCCGGGCGCTGGAAGATCGCCGGGCAGGTTGTCATAGGGGCTCTGGCCACTCTGGCCGCCATGGCCGCCCTGCCAGAGCATCTGGCAACCTCTGTTGCGTTGCCGGGCTTCAAGGACCTTCTCCTCCCCCTGGGCGCGCTGTTTATCCTCTGGGCCCTTGTCGTCCTGGTGGGCGCATCCAACGCTGTGAACCTCACCGACGGCCTGGACGGCCTGGCCATCGTCCCGGTGGCCATAGCGGCGGCGTGCTTTGGCCTCATCGCCTACCTGGTGGGGCGGGCGGACTTCTCCGGATACCTTGGTATCCCCTACGTGCCGGGCACGGGGGAGCTGGCCATTTTGTGCGGGGCTCTCATCGGGGGGGCTATGGGATTCTTGTGGTACAACGCCCCGCCCGCAGCGGTGTTCATGGGGGACACCGGCTCCCTGGCCCTGGGCGGGGCCCTGGGCGCGGTGGCCCTGATGACCAAGCATGAGATCGCCCTTGCCATCATCGGGGGGCTGTTCGTGCTGGAAGCCGCGAGCGTCATCGTGCAGGTGGTCTCGTTCAAAATTACCGGTCGGCGCGTGTTCCGCATGGCTCCCCTGCACCACCATTTTGAGAAAATGGGGTGGAGCGAGGCCACCATCGTCATCCGCTTTTGGATCATAGCGGTGGTCCTGGCCATCGTGGGCCTGGCGACGTTGAAGCTGCGGTGATGCCGGCGCTGATCACACAAGGGCGGGGCGAAAGCCTGTCTGTGCTGGTGGCGTTCTTGGGCTTTGCGGCCGCGCTGGCCCTGGGGCTCTGGTCTGCGGCGGACCGGCTGGCCGCCGGATGGGAGGCCGCGTTGCGCAACCGGGCCACGGTGGCGTTGCCCGCAGGCGCGGACCCGGTGCCTGTTCTGGCCGCCCTGCGGCAAGCGCCGGGGGTGGACGCCGCGCGGGCCCTGAAGTCCGCAGAGGTGGCAGCCCTTGTGGAGCCCTGGCTCGGGGGGGCGCAAGGCACGGACGGCCTGCCTCTGCCGACCCTCATCGCGGTGGATCTTGCGCCGGGTACGGACGGCCAGGCTCTGGCCAGCGCCCTGCCGCCTGCGGCGCGGACAGACACGCACGCGGCGTGGCTCTCCGGTGCCCTGGCAGAGGCCCGGCGCGCACGCACGCTGGCTGCGGCCCTGCTCCTGGCCACCCTTGGTGCCGCAGCCCTGGCCATCACGGGTGCAACGCGGGCGCGACTCGCGGTACACCGGGCAGAGGTGGACCTGCTGCACGCCTTGGGGGCCACACGGGGGCAGGTGACAGGGCAGTTCGCCTGGCGGGCGGCTGGTGCGTGTTTTGTTGCTGGGGCCCTGGGCGTCGCTGCGGGCGCGGGCGTTTTGGCCATGGCCCAGATAGGGAGCCCCTTGCCCCTGGCCCTGCCCCCGCTCCTGGCCGTTCTTGGCGGTGGGCTGGCCTATGCTATGGTGTGGACCCATCTGCGGAGAATGCCGTGATGAGACGCGCCCTTTGGACAGCGCTCCTTCTCGCGGCCCTGTGGCTCGCGGGCTACCTGGCCTTCTTTGCCTGCGTCCTCGCCCAGTCCCGCGCTCCCCTCACGCAGGGGGCGGGGGCCATCGTGGTCCTCACCGGCGCGCCGGGGCGGGTGGATATGGGCATATCCCTCCTGCGCGTCCGCCTGGCCCCGCGCCTGTTCATATCGGGCGTGAACCCTGCCTCGGGCAAGGCCGCCATTCTGGGGGCAGGCAACGTGGACCTCGCGGACCGGGTCACCCTCGGCCAGGGGGCGCAGACCACGGCGCAGAATGCAGCGGAGGTAAGCGCCTGGCTCCGGAGCCGGCCGCTGCGCAGTCTGAGGCTTGTGACATCCGCCTACCACATGCCTCGGGCCCTCATGGAGATGCGCGCGGCGCTGCCGGACGGTGTGGAGATAGTCCCCCACCCTGTGCCGGACCCGCGCTTTGATAGGCTCGGCTGGCCCCTCTTGCGCCTTGTGGCGGACGAGTACCACAAGACCCTCCTGCGCTGGGCGCAGATCACTCTCGCCACCCCTTAGCCACGGCTGTGACGACATCGCCCAGGCGGCGCGCGGCGTCGGGGCGGCCCAGGGCCTGCGCCCGCCCGGCGGCCTGGAACAGTATCTCTGGGTCTTGCAGGAACGCCTCCAGCCGCGCGGCCAAAGCCTCGGGCGTAAAGCCCTCCTCATCCATGACCCACGCCCCGCCCGCGTCCTCCAGCGCCTGGGCGTTTCTGGCCTGCTGCGCGTCTGCGTGGTGGGGGTAGGGGACAAAGATCGCCGGGCGGCCTGCCGCAGCGACCTCTGCCACCATGGACGCCCCCGCACGCGCGACGAGGAGGTGTGCGCGGCCCATCTCGCCCGCTACGTCCTCTATGAACGGGTCCAGCCGGGCCTGCACCCCGCAAGCCTCATAGGCCGCGCGCGTCGCGTTTGTGTCCTCGGCACGGCACTGCTGCACCACGCGAAGCCTACCCCTGGCCGCGTCGGGCAAGGCGGCCACGGCTGCCGGGACCACACGGGCAAAAACGCCCGCACCCAGGGAGCCCCCAAGGACGAGGAGGCGCAGGGGGCCGTCCACCTCTGGCGCGCCATAGGGGGAGACGGAGAGCGCGGCGATCGGGCCCCGCACGGGGTTGCCGGTGACGACGCAGCGCACGGCCTCGTCTTCTGACAGGCCCGGGGGCACCGGCCAGGACAGGGCGATGCGGGCTGCGTGCTGGGCCAGGTGCGCGTTCGCCCGGCCCATGACGGCGTTTTGCTCGTGCAGGACGATGGGGATGGCCAGGGCCTCTGCGGCCCACAGCGGGGGAAGGGACGGGTAGCCGCCGAAGCCCACAACCACGGCGGGCCTCAGGCGGCGGAGGGAGAGCCAAGCCTGCACAGTGCCCAGAGCCAGGGCTGCTGCCGCGCGGATTTTGGCAAACAGGCCCCCAGCGGGGGATTTTGAGGCGATCCTGCTGATTGTGACCTTCTCGCCAAAGGCCGAAGAAAAAGCCGCCCCGCGCCTGTCTGTGATGAGGTGGACGGCGTGCCCCCGTGCAGCAAGGTCTGCCGCGAGGGCCGCTGCGGGCATAACGTGCCCCCCGGTTCCCCCCGCAGCCAGAACGATGAGAGGCTTGCCCATGGGCCCTTTATAGACGGTTTTGCGAGGACGCTCTAGAGCCTGCCTCGGACGGCAGCAGCGTGGGCGGGGAAGCCCTCATACGCCGCGATGCGGGCCACGGGCCCCGCAAGGGCGGCAAAGCCCTGCGCCGTGGCCCGCGCGATGGACGCGCGCTTGAGGAAGTCCCATACCGTCGTGGCGGAGTACGACCGCGCCCAGCCCCCGGTGGGTAGGACCTGGTTCACACCAACGCCAAAGTTTCCCAGAGAGAAGGGCGTATGCGGGCCTATGAGGATTTCCCCCGCGTTCTCAATGCGCTGCGCAACAGCCTCGGCGTCCTGGGTGTTCACCAATATGTGCTCGGCCGCGTAGGCGTTCGCGATCTCTAAAGACTCGTCCAGGGCGCGCGTCACCACTATACCGCCATAACCCTCAGGCGAAAACACGTGGGACAAAGTGCCCCGCTGCGGCTCTGGCAGGGCCGCTATAGCCTCCGGCAGGACCGCCCTTACGGCCGCCGCAAAATCAGCCTCGTGCGTAATGAGGAGGGTCGCGGAGTCCTTACCGTGCTCGGCCTCATTACACATATCCAGGGCCGTGACGCGCGGGTCCGCAGAGCTGTCGGCCAGTATCAGGCTGTCCGTGGGCCCGGCGGGCATGCCCACGTCCACCACGCCCGCGACAACCCGCCGCGCGGCCGTCACCCACGGGTTGCCAGGGCCCACGATTTTATAAACCTTATCAACGGTCTCTGTGCCATAGGCGAGCGCAGCAATCGCCTGGGCCCCGCCCATTTTGTACACCCGGTCCACCCCAGCCAGGCGCGCGGCAAACAGCACGGCGGGACACACCCCGCCCTCCGGCGTTGGGGGCGTGGCGATGGCGATATGCTGCGCCCCAGAAAGGACCGCGGGCACGGCCAGCATATAGGTCGCAGAGGGGTAAGCCGCGCGCCCGCCGGGGACGTAGAGGCCGACTCGTTGTATGGGCGTCACTTGCTCCCCCGCGAACACGCCCGGAGAAACCTCCACCATCCAGCGGCGCTCCACGCGCTCCATCTGCGCCGCGTGGAACCGGCGGACGTTCTCGGCGCAGGTGTGGATGGCGTCCTTCAGATCATCCTCCAGCGCGGCCTCTGCAGCAAAAAACTCTTCCTGCGACGCAACAAGCCCATGTTTGTCTAGGTCCGCCTTGTCAAACTTTTGGGCATATGCGCGCAGCGCAGCATCGCCGCGCATCCGCACGTCCTCAACGATTGCTGCGGCCACCTCTCCCGCAGCATGAACCTCTGCCCCTGACCTGGCCATAAGGCGGCTTTTGGTGCGCTGCGGCGTGCTTTGCCAGTCATAAACTGCTACGATCATAATTGGAGGTCCTTTCTTTTTTCTGGACTTCACCCGTAGCCAAAAAAGGAGCGAGGTCAAGCCATGAACACAAATGCTGCACAAAACTTTATCGCCGTTGTGGACTACGGTGCGGGCAATTTGCGCTCTGCGGCGCGGGCGCTGCAATGGGCCGTGGCCTCTACGGGCCTGTCTCTGGCTGTCCGCGTCACGAGCCGGCCCGAGGAGGTGGCCAAGGCCGTACGGATTGTCTTGCCTGGACAGGGGTCCTTCGGGGCGTGCATGGCGGCCCTGCGCGAGACACCGGGGATGCTGGAAACCCTGGAAGTCCAGGTTCGGCGCGGGGGCGTGCCCTTCCTGGGCATATGCGTGGGGATGCAGCTCATGGCCGATGAGGGGCTGGAGCACGGGCACTGCGCCGGCCTGGGGTGGATACCGGGGCGCGTGGTGCCCCTGCGTGGCCTGATAGACCAGCACGAGGCACAGCCCCAGAAGGTGGCCGCCATCGGCGGTGGGGGCGCTGTTCTTGCGCCCTCTGGGCTGCCGCGCATCCCCCACATGGGGTGGAACGAGGCCCACTTGACCGCCGCCGGCACGTGGCACCCACTCTTCCGCGGGTTGCAGAGCGGGAAGCATTTCTACTTTGTTCATTCTTTTGTGGTAGAGTGTGAAGATGGGGCGCACGTTCTGGCCAAGTCAGAACACGGATTGCCTTTCGCCTGTGCCGTTGCGCGGGATAATATGGCCGGTGTGCAGTTCCACCCGGAGAAGAGCCAGCGTGCGGGGCTGGCCCTTTTGGAGAACTTTGTCCGTTGGCGGCCCTAGAAGAAAGGTTGCGCCCCATGAGCCCAATGACCCCCATGCCCCTGGCCGCACTGCCGCCCCATACGGGGGTGGAGCGCGTTTTAGAGCCCCTGACTGCGGGGGATTTGCACGATCTGTGCGACGCGACGGAGGGGGCGATTAACTCTGGCGGGGGCTTTGGCTGGCTGGCCGTCCCGCCGATAGAGGTGCTGGAGCGGTTCTGGCAAGGGGTTGTCACCATGCCCGCACGGACCCTCTTGGTCGCCCGTCTGGACGGGGTTGTGTGCGGCTCAGCCCAGGTCGTGCTCCCACCGCCGAACAACGAGGCCCAGGCCCACAGCGCCCAGATTGTGACTCACTTTGTGGCCCCTTGGGCCCGGGGGCGGGGCCTTGCCCACGCCCTCTTGGATGAGGCGGAGACGGTGGCGCGGGAGGCCGGCGCGTGCGTTTTGACCCTTTCTATCCGGGCAACGCAAGGAGAGGCCATACGGCTCTATGAAAGCCTGGGCTTCACCCGCTTCGGTACAAACCCGGCGCACGCCAGGGTAGACGGGGCGCTCGTCCCCGGGCACCACTACTACAAAATGCTGGACTAAGCCTGCCTGCGCAGGGATCTGACGATGCTAAGGTTGCGCTGGATCTCGGGCCTGCCCGGGGCCATGGCGGCGGCTTTGGACAGAGCGGACTCGGCCTCTTTCAGGCGCTTTTGCGCCAACAGGTTCAGGCCCAGGTTGTTCAGGGGTATGCTCACGTCTCCCTGCCACAGATTCACGGCCTTCACAAAGGCCCGCTCGGCCTCTGGATGCCTGCCTTGCGCCTCCAGAGCAAGGCCCAGGAGGTGGTACGCCGCATAGGCCCCGTGGGGATCGGCCTTAATGGCGGCCACGGCGGACTCCTCTGCGGCGAGGTAGCGGCCTATCTCCAGCTGAACGGCGGCAAACTCAACCTTGAGGGCGGGCGCAGCGCCGGCCTTCTGGGCGTAGGGGGCGATAACCACGGCTGCGCGGTTGGCGTACCCCGCACGGCGCAACCCAGCGGATAGCGGCAGGGCTGTGGCCGGTCCGGGCTTGGCGCTGTACGCCCGTTCCAGGGGCAGCACAGCGGCCAGGGCCTCTTGCCCGCTTGCCGCCAGGGCCTGCGCCTGCGCGCGCTGGAGAGCCGCGTCTATGTCTCTCTCTGGGGCCTTGGACCCCATCCCCTGGCACGCCGCAAGGCACAGAACGGCGGCACCGACAAGAAAAGATGCTCCCAGTTTCATCGCGGACCTCCCATCAGCTCTGGCGGCAAGACCACGGTATCCATCTGTGACTCTTCCGGCGCTGCACCCGCGCTACCGCCCTGCGCCTCCGTGATCTCAATCTCATGACACATGCCGGGACAGTAATACGCCTTCACCGGCTCGCAGCCCTCGGCACCTCCGGCGCAGGTCTTGCGCACACGGATATAGGGCTTGCCGGGCGCGGCCACAATCACATGGCGCTGGACGACAATGTTCTTTGCTGCGTCTAAAACGGTCAGGAAGGTCGCCCCAGGGGCGCGGGGGACTACGATGAGCGTGCGCGCGTCGTCCACCAGGACCCCGATGTGGGCCGGGTTGCCCACTAGAACGCTGGACGCAGGGCGCGGGATGCGCAAGACCTCGCTCCGGTCCATGGTGAGGTTGAGCGGGGGGTCTGTGACGGCGCGCGGGTCTGGCGCGGGCTCAGAGCTTACAGAAACGGGCAGGGCCGTGATGATCGTCTCCTGCGGGGGCACGCTTTGGCCTTTCTGGGCGCGCTTCTGGGCGCGCTCCACCTCTTCCAAGAGGACAACAGGGGTGCCGGGGGGGGAGCGGTCGGCTGCCTCAGGCCCGTTGTCCCCCTCTTCCGCCACGTCTTCGGGTACGGGCTCTTCCTTGTGGATCTTTACGGGCGCTGTGGGCGCGGGAACGGGTGCCGGGGGAGGGACGGCTGCGGGGGCCGCAGCGGGTTCCGGTGCAGCGGGCTTGTCTGGGACGGGCAGGCCCAGGGCCGCACTCACCAGGCGCAGGGGCCCCTCGGTCCGTGCCCTCGTCGGAGAGGGTGGGGCCGAAACCTCCGCCACCGGGGCCACGGGAGCCGCCTCTGCCGGATCTGCGGCGTGCGCCGGCGTGGCGCACAGTGCCAGGAATGCGGCTGCCCGGATCGCAAGGCGCGTCATGGTCATGGCCGGCCTCCTTTCTCCTCAATTCGCCTGGCGGCGCAAAAAGGCCGGGATGTCCAAGCCTTCATCCCCGCGAGGGGCGGCCTCCCGAGGGCGGGCTGCGGGGGGAGCCCGCATCTCCAGATTTTCTTGCGCTGCGGGGCGGGCGGCCCCCGAGGCAGGCATTGCGCCTGTAAGGCGCTCAAAGAAGTTGGGTGTGCGGCGCTGCTGGGCAGCGGGGGCAGCCGGCACCACAGTCTGGGCCACAACCGGAGCGGGCGGGTGTCCTGCGGGGGGCCTTTGGGCGTGCGGCAGCCCAGGGGAGAAGGCCTCAACGGGCGAGGGGGGGATGAAGGCCCCCTGATAGCGCTGTGCTTGTGGGGTGCCCAAAGCCCTGCCCACGGGGGCCGGGGCCTCCTCGGCAAACACTCTTTGCTCCAAAAGCTCTCCATCCTCTTCTGTGTGCGGCGCGGGTGCCGCCGCAGCCTGGGCCATTGGCGGGGGCGCGTAGGCCTCCGTCGCGGGTCTTTGCGGCAAGACGGGCCCCGCAGAGGCCCGAGAGGCGGGCGTCACAGGCGCACTCCGCCGGGGCCCACCACCGGTATCTGCAGAGCCAGAGCCCTGTTCACCGTCGTGGCCAGCACCCACTTCGCGATCTATGCCGGTGGCCACGATAGACACGCGCATAAGGCCCTCCAGCCCCTCATCAAACGTTGCGCCAAAGATGATGTTTGCGCCTGGGTCCACCTCATCCCGGATGCGGTTGCAGGCCTCATCCACCTCAAACAGGGCCATGTCCAGGCCGCCGGTGATGTTGATGATGACCCCGCGCGCGCCCTTCATGGATACATCATCCAGGAGGGGGTTGTTGATCGCGGCCTCCGCCGCCTGTACCGCGCGCTTATCGCCTGAGGCCTCGCCCGTTCCCATCATGGCCTTGCCCATTTCCTGCATGGCGGTCTTAATGTCCGCGAAGTCCAGATTCACAAGGCCCGGCCGGACGATGAGGTCCGTCACGCCCTTGACCCCGGACTGGAGCACGCTGTCGGCCATGCGGAAGCCCTCAGCAAATGTGGTCTTCTCGTTTGCTATGCGGAAAAGGTTTTGATTCGGAATGACGATGAGGGTGTCCACGTACCCCTGCATCTCTTCCAGACCAGCCTCGGCCAGGCGCATCCTATGCGCGCCCTCAAAGTGAAACGGCTTGGTCACGACGCCGACCGTGAGGATCCCCCGGTCGCGGCAGGCCTTGGCGATGACGGGGGCCGCGCCCGTGCCTGTGCCGCCACCCATCCCGGCGGTGACAAAGACCATGTTCGCGCCCTCCAGGCAGGACAGGATGTCCTCCATGCTTTCCTCCGCAGCAGCGCGACCGACCTCTGGGCGGGAGCCCGCGCCCAGACCGCCCGTGACGGCGGTGCCCAGCTGTATTTTTGCCTCCGCAAGGCAGTTCTCCAGGGCCTGCGCGTCCGTGTTGCAGGCCAGAAAGTGGCACCCCTCCAGCCCGGAGGAGATCATGTTGCTTACGGCGTTACCGCCGCCGCCGCCGACGCCGATGACGGCGATGTTGGGTGAAAGGCGTGCGGCTGCGGGGTCGTGCATTTTAAGTTCTATCATGGCTCTGTGGACCTCTATGGGGTGTGGTGGCGTTAACCGGAGGCTAGTGTAGCGGGGGCGAGAGTCCCCTTGGGAAGGTCGGGAACCCCAGTTCGGCGAAATTATCCACGACGAAAAACGCGAATCAGGCCCCGGGGGGAATAGTCTCATACGCCGGAATCTTGGGGAAGAGCTTATGCACAAAACCCTGTGGATAAGTGTGCAACCTGTGGATAACTGTCTGCTGACAGCTTGCGCGTGCTATTCTGCCTTGTCCGCAGCCTGTTCCATCATGTGCGCGAAGTCTGCCAGGGTGATTCCCGTGACGCGCAGAACGCGGGCCACGCTCTCTGTGGAAGGCCAGCGAGGCTTGCCACCGGGGCCTATGCGTTTGCTCCTATTGAAGGTTGTGGCGTCCAGACCCGCCTTCTTGGCCAGGCCCGAGGTGGAATAGCCGTTCGCGGCGGCGAGGGCGTCTATAGCGGCCCAAACTTCTGCGTGCGTGAACATGTGCCCCTACCCTAGCACGCGCGGAAAAAGGAATCCAGTCCAATTTTTTTGCAACCTATGATTGCCTATTCCCGCGTGTCGCTCTGCTGCTCCAGGGCCAAATCCACCGCGTGGAGTAGGTTCACTGTCCCCTGTGCCACGCCTTTCGGGTGTGTAGAGATATACGTCCACCCGTCCAGAAAGGTGGCCCCGGCCCGCACAAAAAACCCGACTGTGTCGTTCGTGACGGGGCTCTCCACAAGGGCTGGTCTGTCCGAAAGGACGACCCAAAAGCGCAGACTCTCAAAACTCGCCACGCTCACGCAGTCCAGGTGCGCGTCGTGCGCCGCCGCCGCTTCTCCGGCCGTCCCGCAGGCCAGGCCCACAATGCCCTCTGTCCCAAAGGCCTCTCGCGCGGCGGGCGCGTGCGTTATGTCGGTCAAGAGCACACCGTCCGCTCCGGCTGTATGCGCCGCCCGCCAGTCTCCCCGGACCAAAGTCGCCATGCCGTTGCGCGCGGCGAGGGCGAGCACGGCGGCGGCTTTGTCTGGGAAACGCTCCATAACCGCGCCGTCCAGCTCCACCGCATGCATGTTGCGCTCCCAGTCGCTCCCGTTGATAACCCAAAAGATCTTGCGCAAGTCTGCCTCAAGCCCCGGCGCGATAAGGTCCGCCTCCGTGAGGCGAAGCCACAGGCCCACCGGCGGCGCACCGGCCTTCATTCTGGGCTCCGCAGCACGCCGCCCTCCAGCACCGCGCGCGCGCCGATGGGGAAGGGGGTGTTGCGGCCCCCGTGGCCGAAGGGCAGGCCCACGGCGATGGGGATGTGCAGTCCCGCCGTGCGCTCCGCGATGCTCTCTTCCAGGGTGAGGCCATAGGGCATAACCCCCGTGTCTTGAAGCAGAAAATCACCGAAGGCAAGGCCCGCGATGCGCGCCAGGGCCCCTGCATTTGCCAGGTGCGCAAGGAACCGATCTATGCGGCTGGCCTCCTCCCGCCAGTCCTCCAGGGCCAGGATGGCCCCGGTGAAGTCCGGCGCGAAAGGGGTGCCGATGAGGGCCGAGAGCACGGCGAGGTTCCCCCCCACGATACGCCCGGTGGCCCGTCCTGGGCGAAACGGGAGGCCCCGCAGCACGAAGGGGCCGCCCTCTAGTACGGCAAACACGGCGTCTATGTCCTGCGCGCGGGCCTGGGGGAGGGCCGTCACCGCAGGCCCGTGGACCCCGCCCATGACGGCGAGCCACGCCGTGGCGTCGCTGTAGCCGATAAGGGGCTTTCCGGCCTGGTTTGGTATGTGGGGCAGAGCCTGCACGGCCCCGTTGCCCCCCCGCGCGGCCCAGATGACCTCCACCTGTGGGTCTGCCAGCAGGTCCCGCAGCGCGGCGGCCTTCTCCGCCGGTGTGCCTGCGAGGGATGCGCGCCTGGCAAAGGTCTGTGGGTGCACCACGACGCGTGCCCCTCGTGCCTCTAGCGCCGCCACCCCGGCCCGCAGCCCCTCTGCCTCCACCGCGCTGGACGGGGCCATGATGCCTATGGTCTTCCTCACGTGCCATTTGTAGCGCGAAGAGCCAGCACAGCGCCACACGCGCCGCGACTCGTTTTTTGTTGACCGAGGCGCGCAAAGGCCATATGAATAGCTTTGGCTCTAGACTAGCAAACGCTTCAACTCCCAAAACAATACGTCAAAACTCTTGCCCCACCGCCACCCGCACTCCTCCGGGTGCATATCGAAATTTGCCTGCACGCCGTTAAACTTTGTAAGCTGTCTTTTCACGAACGGCCAAAAGCTCTCGATGCCGTTTATGTGAACGCCGTTGCGGACGAACCTGGTCTCGCCGCCCTGTTTCTTTTCTGTGCGCAAATATGCATTAGAGCCGACGTCCACCAGGCCGTTATAGCCGCTTCATGGGGCACTCAAGAGCATCCTTGGAGATTTTTACCCTTTTGATCCCTCTGTGTTCTTTATCCGAAGGACCTAGATTATCCGAAGGACCTAGATCGGTGCCTGGATCTTTGGGGTGGAGAGCGGTGGGTGATTGTGGTTTAATGCCCCATCAGTGCCCCGTAGGTCAATTCGGGCCCCGCCAAATGTCTCATAAATCTTTGAAAAAACTGGCGCGCCCGGGAGGACTCGAACCCCCAGCCTCCTGATCCGTAGTCAGGTGCTCTATCCGTTGAGCTACGGGCGCCCAGGGCAGAGGCGGGACCATAGCGCGCGCTGCGCCGGGACGCAAGGCTCTTACCGGTTCTGCGGAGTGGGTCATGCTGATAGTGCGCTCTCTTTCCGCCCCATGGCCCCGACGGATGCGGCGCTGTGCCGCGCCCGGCTCGCCGCGCCGCATGTGTCCAGGTGGTGGCGGGCGGATCTGGACGCCGGGCCAGGGCGCAAACTGGCCGACCGGGCGGTGTACCGGGATCTCCTCATCGCGCGGCGGGGCGGCCAGGATTTTGGCTATCTCCAGGTCTACGACAACACCGCCACGGGCTGTACCGGGCACCCGCCGGGCGTGTTGGGCCTGGATATGTTTATCGGCGAGGCGCGGTTTTTGCGCCGGGGCCTGGCCAGGCCATGCCCAGCGCCATAGCGGAGCGCCTTCTGGCGGACCCGGTGGTGCCTTACCTCATCGTGGACCCTCAGGAGGCGAACGTCCAGGCCGTTGCATATTATGCCGTCGTGGGCCTTGTTCCCATGCGGGCCGTGCACACGGCGGAGGGTGCGTGCGTCCTGAGGCGCCGTACGCGCGCGTAGCCCACGGCCCCCCGGACGCGTATAAGAGGGGCATGCGCGCCGCCCTCTATTGGCTCTGGGCCCGGCGTCCGCCCTGGCCCGTGGCGGCCCTGGCCGGGACGGCCGGGTTCTACGCCCTGTTTGGCTCTCCCACGCCGGACGTTTTGGGTCCGAAGGAGGCCATCTTGGCTCTGGGCCTTCTCCTGGCTGTGGGCCCGGCGGGCGCGCGGGCGGCCATCGCCCCCCTGCCAGACGAGCCGCGCCCGGCCCCCCTGTGGCTAGGCGCGGGGCGGGCGCTACTGCTCTATGGCCTTGGAGCTGGGCTCCTCATGGCCGTGTTCTGCGCAAACGCCCCCGTGCCCATGGTCCGGGACGTTGTGGCGTTCTGTCTGCTGCTCCTGCCCGTGTTCTTCTTGACCCATGCCAGCGCCGCGCCCACCGCCGCGTGGCCCTGGATCGCTGGGGCGGCCTGCGTTGTGGGCCTTGTCTTTGCCATGCGTACCCTGGGCCTCGCGCCGGGCCTCGCGGCGAGCCACCTGTTCTACCTGGCCAACGCCCCCACAGTCTTGTTCACAGCTCTTCTTCTGGGCGCCACAGGCGCGCGCCTCCTCTTTTGCGCTGGCGGGCCCTGGGCCTTGCTCCTGGCCAGCGCCCTCCTCCTCGCTGCCCTCCTGCCCGCAGCGGCCATAGCGGTGAACCTCCAGCGTGCTAGTGTTGGGGCCCTTCTCGCCGTGGGGTTTCTCGTGGCTGTAGCCCAGGGCCTGGCCCGCCCGCGGCGCCTTTTGGTCGTGGCTCTCGTCCTGGCCCTGGCTGCGGCGGCTCTACTCCCCCTGGCTCTGAGAGTCCTTGCCGAACTGACCCAAAAGACGCAGGAGGTGGGCCTGAACAACCGGGGGGAGGAGTTGGCGGCCGTATGGGAGGCCATTGCGGCGCACCCGGCGACTCTCCTGTTCGGCATGGGCTGGGGCGGGATGTTCCAAGACCCCGCCGTGGGGGGCGTGTCCGTGAACTTCACGCACGCCCTTTTGTCCAGCGCCCTCTTGAAGCTGGGCCTTGTGGGCCTGGCCCTCGTGGCCCTGTACATAGGGGCCCTTGCGGCGGTCCTTGCGCGCATGGCCCCGCGCGCGCCTGGCCTGGCCCTCGCCCTGGCCGCGCCCCTGCTCATAGACACCTTCCTCTATGCGGCGTATAAGTCCTTTGACTTCGGCCTCGTCCTCACCCTTATCCCCCTCTCAGCCGCGTATGTGTCAACAAACCGGGCGCGCGCGCCGGGTGGCGGTCCTTGACGCGCCCTGCGGCCTACACCTTCACTTAGGGGCGTGCTAAAACACCCGGCATGGCGCACCCACAGCCCCTCCGTTCCCACAGAGCGCCTGGCCCCCTGTCCGGCGTCGTGCGGGTGCCGGGGGACAAGTCCATCTCGCACCGCGCCCTGATGCTGGGGGCCCTGTCCGTGGGGGAAACCGTCATAGCGGGCCTTTTGGAGGCCGCCGACGTCCGCGCAACCGCCGCTGCCGTCCAGGCGCTGGGCGCACAGGTCAAGCGGGAGAGCAGCGGCCTGTGGCGCGTTCAGGGGCGCGGCGTCCAGGGCCTGTCCGAACCGGCGTGCGTGTTGGACATGGGCAACTCTGGCACCTCGGCCCGCCTCCTCATGGGCCTGGTGGCCGGGCACGCCATGACGGCCTGCTTCACGGGCGATGCCTCCCTCACAAAACGCCCCATGGCCCGCGTGCTGGAGCCGCTGGCCCGCATGGGGGCCGCGTACATGGCGCGGGAGGGGGGCCGCCTGCCCCTGGCACTGCGCGGCTGTGCGGATCCCATGCCCATGGAGTACGAAACCCCGGTGCCCAGTGCACAGGTGAAATCCGCCATTCTTCTGGCGGGTCTGTCCGCGCCGGGGCGCACCACCGTCATTGAGCCCGCGCCAACGCGTGACCACACAGAGAACATGCTGCGCCACTTTGGGGCGCAGGTCACAACGGACGGCCTGGCCGTGCACCTGGAGGGACAGCCGGAACTCACCGGCTGCGCCGTGGACGTACCGGGGGACCCCAGCGCGGCGGCATTTCCGGCCCTGGCGGCCCTGTTGGTGGAGGGGTCAGAGGTGACCTTGCCCGGCGTTGGGGTGAGCCCCCGGCGGGACGGCTTCTTCCGGGTTATCAAAGATATGGGCGCAGACGTGGTCTATGCGAACGCGCGCACGCTGTCTGGAGAGCCGGTGGCGGACATCGTGGTGCGGGGCACCGGACCCCTGGCCGCCATAGACCTCCCGCCCGAGTCTGTGCCGGACATGGTGGATGAGGTGCCTGCCCTGGCTATGCTCGCGGCCTGTGCGCGGGGCGTGAGTCGCCTGCACGGCCTGGCGGAACTGCGCGTGAAGGAGAGCGATCGCCTGGCTGCCGTGGCGCGGGGCCTTGCTGCGTGCGGGGCGCGGGTGGAGGAGGGCGAGGACAGCCTGACCATCCACGGCACGGGGAAGCCGCCGCCCGGCGGGGCCGTGATAGAAACCGGCCTGGACCACCGCATCGCCATGGCGTTCTTGTGCCTGGGCTGCGCCACGGACGGGCCCATCGGCGTGGACGACGCGGAGCCGATAGGCACCAGCTTCCCGGAGTTTGTGGACACCCTGAACGCCCTGGGGGCCGGCCTGGAGTCGTCCCAGGCGGGCGCGTAGCGGCGGCACCATAAAGACGTTGCATGTGACGCGCGGCTGTGGCACAATCCAAGGGCACTAACTTTTTATGGGTGCAACCGGGAGTTTGTGTTATGACCTCTGTCTCCGCCGCCACGCCTTCCCTCACGGCCCAGACCCTCGCCGCGCTGTATGCCCCCGGCTCCGCTACGGACGCGAGCGCCAGCACCTTTGCCAGCGCCCTTCAGGGGGCACAAGGGGCCCAGAGCTCCCGCCCTTCTGGCCCCCCTCCCCCGCCGCAGGGTGCATCAGAGGCGTCCGGCCCCCGCCCGCCAGAGGACGTTGTCCAGGCCCTGGACGCCTTCGCGGCCAAAGTGGCCGACGGCTCTGCAACGGAAGAAGACCAACAGGCCCTCCTGGCCACCGTCTATGAAGCCGGGCAGCGGCTCGGCGGCGGAACCCTCTTGGATCAGGCCGCTTAGAGCCTTTACAGCTCCGCGGCCCTGCCCTAAACCTGTGCCCTTGAGGAAACACAGCACAGGGAGAAGGCCCAACATGGCCCAGGAACAGGCGCAAGAAGAGGCACGAGAGCACGATCCCTCCATTGAGGAGATTTTGGCCTCCATACAGCAGATCATCGCCGAGGGTGACGAGTCCGACGAGGGAGGGGGGGAGGAAGGCGGAGAGCCCGTGGACCTGACCGAGCGCCTGCCCGACCCAGAGCCAGAAGCGGAGCCTGTGGCAGAAGAACAACAGCAACACGAAGAGGAGGATCCCCCGCCCGCCGCGCCGGATGCTGAAGACGACATCGCCGTCGCCTTTGAGGAAACAGATGAGGAAACAGAGCCAGAACCTCCCCCCGCCCTAGAGGCGGTGCCGGAGGAGGCGCTGCTTTCACCAGCTGCCCAGGGTGCCGCCCGCGGGGCGCTGGACCGGCTGGCTGCGCACATGGTCATGGCGCGGGCCCCCGGACGAACGCTGGAGGACGTCGTGCGCGACCTCCTGGCCCCGATGCTTCGGGAATGGCTGGACGCGCACCTCCCCGCCCTCATAGAGCGTTTGGTTAAGGCGGAGATAGAGCGTATCACGCGACGGGGCCCTTAGGGGCGCGCCCAAGCGGCCCGCGCGCTGGGACTTTGACCCACTGCCCCACCAGGGCTAGGTTCCCCCCATGCTGAGGAGTCTTTCCATCCGGAATGTGGCGGCGGTGGACCGGCTCACCGCGGCGTTCGCAGGGCCCGGCCTTGTGGCCCTGACGGGGGAGACTGGGGCGGGCAAGAGCGTCCTTCTGACGGCCCTGTCCCTGGCCCTGGGTGCCCGCGCTTCGGCGCGCCTCATCCGGCCTGGTGCCGACAAAGCCACCACCACCGGTGCCTTCACCCCGCCCGAGGGGCACCCCGCCTGGGACGCCTTGGCCGAGTCTGGTGTGGAGGCCGATGCGAGCGAGCCCCTGCTCTTGCGCCGGGCCGTCACGGCGGACGGGCGTAGCACGGCGTATATTAACGACCAGGCAGTCTCGGCCCGCCTCCTTGCCTCTGTGGGGGCGGAGATGGTGGAAATCCACGGGCAGTTCGCGGCGCAAGAACTGCTGACCCCTGCCACGCACAGGGTCCTTTTGGACGCGTACGCCGGGGTCGGCCCCCAGTTGCATCCCTTGTGGGCCGCTTGGCACGAGGCGCGCCTGGCGCGGGAGGCCCTGGAAGACGGGGCGTCCAGGGCCGCACGAGACGCGGACGCCATCCGGGCAGACCTAGAGGCCTTGGCCATTCTGGCACCACAGGCAGGGGAGGAGGCTATCCTCGCCGCCCGCCGGGCCCGCCTTATGGGGGCGGAGCGGGCAGCGGAGGCCTTGGCTGCGGCCCGTGCGGCCCTCGAATCAGAGCACGATCCCCTGGGCGCGGCGGCGGCGGCTCTCGCGCGCGTGGAGGGCGCGAGGCCAGCCCTGGACGCCCTCGCGCGGGCGCAGGCCGAGGCAGCGGAGGCTCTGGCCCTTGTGCGCGCGATGGAGGGGGACGCGGGCGCGGAGGGTGAATTGGAGGCCGTGGACGATCGCCTGCACGCCCTGCGATCCTTGGCCCGGCGCATGGGCTGCGCCCCGGACGCCCTCCCGGAGCGGACGCAGACTTTGCAGGCGCGTCTGGCCCTGCTGGAGGACGGGGGGGCAGCACTGACGCGCGCGCAAGAGTCGGAAAGCAAGGCCCGTGCGGCCTACACAAGAGAGGCTGAGCGTTTGAGTGCGGCGCGGGCCAAGGCCGCAAAAAAGCTGGAGCGGGCCGTGCGGGCGGAGTTGAGTCCGCTAAAGCTGGACAAGGCCCGCTTTGCAGTGGTCCTAGAGGCCCTGGAGGAGGCGCGGTGGGGCCCTGGGGGGTTGGAGTCCGTGCGCTTTCTGTTTGCCACTCTTCCTGGTGCCGCACCCGCGCCCCTGGATGAGGTCGCCTCTGGGGGGGAGGCCGCGCGCCTGATGCTGGCCCTGCGCAGCGTTTTGGCTGCGTGCGGCCCCGCCAAGACCATCGTGTTTGATGAGGTGGACGCAAGCATAGGCGGTGCCGTGGCCGCCGCCGTGGGCGCGCGCCTGGCGGCCCTGGCCGCGCGGCATCAGGTGATGGTGGTCACGCACGCGCCCCAGGTCGCCGCGCGGGCGGCGCAGCACTGGCACGTGGCCAAGGGGCCCGGCGGGACAACGCGCCTGTCTCTTTTGGAGTCCCCTGAGGCGCGGGCGGAGGAAATCGCCCGGATGCTCTCGGGCGCGGCGATCACCGATGAGGCTAGGGCCGCAGCGGAGCGCTTGCTGGAGGAGGGATAAGTCCCGTTGGGATTCAGTCTCGCCCCCGGAACCAGGGGTTGCGCTTCAGGCGCTCCCGCACCAGGACCTGCGCCACCTCCGCCTGGGACAGCCACTCCTCCTGCACCTCCGGCACCGGCGTGTTCGTCAGGGCCGCTATGACCGCGATCCGGTCCTCCAGCGGCGGGTGCGTGGCGAACAGGCCCAGGAACCGCGCCTCGCTGTGCGTGGCCATCAGGGCGATGTCCGGCGGCGCGGTGTTCAGCAGGGCCTTGGCCCCCAGGCGCTTCAGCGCCCGCATCAGGGCCTCCGGATTGCGCGTCAGGTCCACCGCCCCCGCGTCGGCCATGTACTCCCGCCGCCGCGAGAGGGCATAGCGCACCAGAACCGCAAACACCCACCCCACGGAGAGCGCCACCGCGACGGCCACGATCGCCAGGCCCCCCTTCCCCCCCCGGGTGCGCCCCACGCCATAGCGCAGGGAGCGCCAGGCCATCTGCGCGGCGAACGAGAACGCGCCCGTGAAGATGACCGCGACGATGAGCAGGCGCACGTCCCCGTGCAGGATGTGGGCGAGTTCGTGGGCCAGGACGGCCTCCAGCTCATCCGGCTTCAGGTCGTCCACCAGGCCCCGGGTCACGGTGATGGTGTAGCTCCGGGGCCCGATGCCGCTGGCAAAGGCGTTGCGGGCCGAGGTCTCCATGATCTCCAGCTGGGGCATGGGCAGGCCGCGCGAGATGCACAGGTTCTCCAGGGCATTGTAGAGCGCGGGTGCCTCCTCCCGCGTCACGGGGCGGGAACGGGCCATGGCCCGGACCATGCGCGTGTGCCACAGCCACGAGATCAGGAACCACGCCCCCACGGCGGCCAGGACCGCCGGCCACGCCTGGGCGAGCAGGGCGCTCGCGGTGGCGGCCCAGTCCGGCCGTCCCGCGCTGAGGGTCAGGCCGGCGCAGATGAGCCAGGCCGTGGCCAGAACGATGAAGGGATAGAGCGCGAGGAGGACCACGCAGCGCGCGTTGGTGTTCCAGATGTGCGTTTGCAGGCCCGTGGTCGCCCCGAACATAGCGGCCTAGAACCGTACGTCCGGGCGGGCGCGGACCCGGTCGTCCTGACCGGCCTCTATCTCAAAAAACGGCTCCTGCGCAAAGCCGAAGAGAGCCCCGACCACGTTCGCCGGGAACTGCGCCAGGGTAGCGTTGAACTCCTGCGTGGCGTTGTTGAAAAAGCGCCGGGCGGCGGCGATCTTGTTCTCCACGTCCGAAAGCTCCGCCATCAGACGCTGAAACTGCGCGTCGGCCTTCAGGTCCGGGTAGGCCTCCGCCACGGCCAGCAGGCCCGTGAGGGCCCCGGCCAAAAGGCCCTCCGCCTTCATCCGGTCCGCGCCCGCGCCCTTGACCCCCTCGGCCCGCGTGCGGGCGGCCGTCACGGCCTCCAGCACCTTGGCCTCATGCCCCGCGTAGCCCCGGACGGCCTCCACAAGGTTGGGGATGAGGTCATAGCGCTGGTGCAGCTGCACGTCGATGTCCGCGAACGCCTGCCCCCGGCGGATGCGCAGGGCGATGAGGCGGTTGTAGACCCCGATGGCGTAGAGCACGAGGAGCAGGGCCCCCGCGCCCAGCGCGATGGGCATGAGGGGCAGGGCGGAGAGATCAAGGTTGGTCATGGGGGTCTCCTTATCTTTTTCTAGGGCGATCTATTAACCATCCTGTTCAGACGTTTCTTCATACTCCCGTATCGTTTTCAGTATATTTTCTGAATATTTATATATATCTTGCGGATCAGATATATCAAAAATTTTTTCTTCTTTTTTAGAGAAAACCCCAATCTTTTTCTTTCGTGCTGAATTGAAACGGAGCCTGGCTATCGTCTTTCTGTTGTTGTCATCCAGAATGATAGCGCAATAGCTCTTTGCGTCCCTCATGAAAATTCTATTTGGGTTTATATCCTTTGAACATATAGATTTTATTATATAAAATCCCTCAATTTCTTCTTCTGTTGTCTCTATTTCGGCTTCTTGTGCCTCCTCCTCTTTGTGTTGCTCTTGAGGCTGAGAGGCTTCTAGTGCCTTAGAAAGCCTGTCGCTAATTTGATCTCGTATAGCTTCCTGTATAGCATTTTTAACAATTACAGTGAACTCTTCCTTTACGTTTTTTGTAAATCTGCCCGAGAAAACCTTAGATACAAAAAATCTAACTATATCCTCGCTGGGGTTTTCTATTTCACTTAGAAATATAGATTTGACTTCGCTTCCGTACTTTAGGTTGCTTGCGGTTCCCAATATTGCATCAACATCAAAGCTTTTCCTTGAAAATTTCTTTAATTGTGCAATTTGGTTTGGTCTATAGGTAAATAGATTAAATCTGAAAAATGGACTTTCGTCCATTTTATTCTCCGAATCTATATCAGAATAAAACCAATAATCAATACCGTTTGTAAGTATAGCAAATCGTGCCTCCGTTGTCATGAAGTATCTAAAAAGCTGACCCATATGAGCGCGCGATAGGTCGCTCTTGCAAGGTTTGCACTCTATAAGAATGACTATTCTTCCATCTTTCTTGATAGCGTAATCAACTTTTTCGCCTTTTTTGATGCCTATATCTGCTGTGAACTCTGGAGTTAAAATGCTTGGGTCAAATATGTCGTAGCCCAGAGCCGCCAAGAATGGCATGATTAAAGCATTTTTTGTAGCTTCTTCCGTCTCTATACTGCCAACAATATCTTGTGCCCGCACAGACAGGGCTTTAATTTTTTCTTCTATATTTTCCATTTTTTGGCTCCTTATTTTTCTTACAAAATAAACTTACTCAAATCCGCGTTTTTGACAAGGTCTTCCACCGTCTCGCGCACGTATGCGGACGTGATGGTCACGGCCTCCCCGGCCCGCTCGGGCGCGGTGAAGGATATGTCCTCCAGCAGCCTTTCCATCACGGTGTGCAGACGCCGCGCGCCTATGTTTTCCACCTTTTGGTTGACCTCAAAGGCAAGGCGGGCAACCTCCTCCACCGCGCCGCTTGCAAAGGACAGCTCCACCCCTTCCGTGCCGATAAGGGCTTGATACTGCTTTATCAGGCACGCCTCGGTCTCCACCAAGATGCGCTTGAAGTCCTCCTCTGTCAGGTCTCGCAGCTCCACCCGGATGGGCAGGCGGCCCTGCAGCTCGGCCAGGAGGTCGCTCGGCTTGGCGTAGTGGAACGCGCCGGAGGCGATGAACAGGATGTGGTCCGTGCGGACCGTGCCGTGGCGGGTGGTGACGGTCGTGCCTTCTATGAGAGGCAGGAGGTCCCGCTGCACGCCCTCGCGGCTTACGTCCCCGCCCCGGATGTCCTGGCGGGAGGCGATCTTGTCCAGCTCATCAATAAACACAATACCGCTGTTCTCCACCAGGTCCAACGCCGCTGTGGTTATCTTGTCTTCGTCCAGCAGCTTGTCGCACTCTTCAGCAACAAGAACGTCCCGGCTCTCGCCCACCTTCATCTTTTTCTTTTTGGTGCGCGAGCCGCCAAGGGCCTTGCCCAGAATCTCGTTCATGTTGATCATGGACATGGACGCACCGGGCATGCCGGGGATGTCGAAGCTGGGCAGGATGTTTGTGCTGTCCTGGAGGTCCAGCTCCACCTCTCTGTCGTCCAGCTCTCCGGCGCGGAGCTTTGTGCGGAAGTTCTCCCGCGTGCCAGGGCCCGCTGTGGTGCCCACGAGGACGTCCAAAATGCGCTCCTCTGCATAGGCCTGGGCCTTGTCCTCCACGTTTGCGCGCATCTGGTCACGGGTCATGTGGAGGGCGATCTCGGTCAGGTCCCGGACAATGGACTCCACGTCCTTGCCTACGTAGCCGACCTCCGTGAACTTTGTGGCCTCCACCTTTATGAACGGGGCCTTGGCGAGTTTGGCCAGTCGGCGGGCGATCTCTGTCTTGCCCACGCCGGTGGGGCCGATCATCAGAATATTCTTGGGATACACCTCCTCCTGAAGGGTCTTGTCCAACTGTTGCCGCCGCCAGCGGTTGCGCATGGCGATGGCCACGGCGCGCTTCGCGTCCGACTGGCCAATGATATAGCGGTCCAAGGCCGCCACAATCTGCCTGGGGGTCATGTCTGCGGGGTCTTGCTCCTGTGTCATGGAAAGCAGGTATATCCTCTGCAATCTCCCTGGGCAAGGACCGGGTCCCGCCCTGCCTGGTCCTATCCAAACCGCCCGTTGCGGGGGAAGCCCGTGGGTGCCAGGCGACCCGCGCTGGCGCGCTTGCCCAGCCAGGGGGCAAGGTCAGGCCCGGAAAGGGTTCGCGCGCCGGTGCCGTACTTGAATGTGAGGCCCTCACCCATGGCGAAGGCGCGCGCGTCGGCTAGGCCCCCGTCCTTATAGCGCTGCAACAAAACGCCCTTGCCTCGAGCCATAACAGGCAAGTCTCCCAGGGGGAAGGCCAGGAGCTTTCTATTTTGGCCGATGACGGCCAGGTGGTCGTGAGATGAGTCCAAAGGCAGAGCCAAGGCCAGTGCGCAGCCCGTGAGGGCCTGCTTTCCGCTGCGGGTGGATGCCATGAGGTCGTCCATAGCCGCAACAAAGCCCCGGCCCTCGCGGCTGGCGAGGAGCACCCGGACCTCCGCACAGTACGGAAGCAGGGCCACAATCCCGGCCTCTCCAGAGAGGTCCACGGCCAGGCGCAGCGGCTCCCCAAACCCCCGCCCCGAGGGCAGCTTATCGCAGGCGATGGTGTACACCCTCCCCGCGTCCGCAAAGGCCAGCAGCTTGTCTGTCGTCCAGGCCTCCACTACAAAGCCGCGTCCGTCCCCCTCTTTATACTTAAACGCCCCGGCATCCAGTCCATGGCCTTTCATGGCCCGTATCCAGCCTTTTTCAGAGAGCACGACTGTCACGGCTTCCCGCTCCGTCAGCGCCGCGTCCAGACTCCCCGCCACTTCCACCGGAGGTCCAGATATCGCCGTCCGCCGCGTGTCACCGGCACCGGCATACGCCTTGGCTACAGCCCCGATCTGTCCCCGCACCTCCTGCCACTGCACCGCCTCTGACGCCAGCAGGCGCTCCAAGGCCGTCTGTTCCTCGGTCAGGGTGTCCCGCTCCGCCCGTATCTCTATCTCCTCAAGTTTCCGCAGGGCCCGCAGGCGCATGTTCAGCACCGCCTCCGCCTGGACATCCGATAGGCCAAACGCGGCCATCAAGTCCGGCTTGGGATAGTCCGAGGACCGGATGATCGCGATGACCTGGTCAATGTTCAGGTAAACAATCAGGTACCCGTCCAGAACCTCCAGCCGCGTCCGGACCTTGGCTAGCCGGTGCGCGCTGCACCGTTGCAACACCTCCCGCCGGTGGGCCAAGAAGGCGAAGAGAACGTCCCGCAGGGGCATAACACGCGGCACCCGTCCGCCATCTAAAGCATTCATGTTTAGGGGGAAGCGCACCTCCAGGTCGCACGTGCGGAAGAGGGATTCCATCAGCAGGGCCGGGTCCACATTGCGCGAACGCGGGGTGAGCACCAAACGGATGTCCTCCGCGCTCTCATCCCGGGCGTCCGCAAGAAGGGGGAGCTTCTTGCTGGCCAAGAGCGCGTCTAGCCGCTCCACCAGTTTGGCCTTGGCCACCTGATACGGGATCTCCGTCACAACGATCTGATATTGCCCCTGGGCCAAGCGCTCCACGGTCCAGCGTGCGCGCAGACGGAAGGACCCACGCCCCGCAGCATAGGCCGCAGCAAGAGCACCCGCGTGCTCGCACAAAACACCCCCGGTGGGGAAGTCCGGACCCCGTATGTGGGCGCACGGGTCCGCGCCGGGGTCGTCCAGCAGGGCGATAAGGGCCGCGCATACCTCTCCCGCGTTGTGCGGGGGGATAGAGGTCGCCATGCCCACGGCGATGCCCTGTGCCCCATTGCACAGCAGGTTGGGGAACGCCGCCGGAAGGACCACCGGCTCCGCCTCTGTCCCGTCGTATGTGGGGCGGAAATCAACCGCGTCCTCCTCAATCCCCTCCAGGAGCAGCAACGCTGTGGACGTCAGGCGCGCTTCCGTATAGCGCATGGCCGCGGCGTTATCCCCGTCTATGTTCCCGAAATTTCCCTGCCCGTCTACCAGGGGGTAGCGCACGGCGAAGTCCTGCGCGAGGCGCACCAGGGCATCGTACACGGCGCTGTCACCGTGGGGGTGGAACTTGCCGATAACGTCCCCCACCACGCGGGCGCACTTCTTGGGTGCGTCGCCAGGGCGCAGGCGCAGTTGGTGCATGGCGTGGAGCAGGCGCCGGTGCACGGGCTTCAGCCCGTCCCGGACATCAGGCAGGGAGCGCGATACAATGGTCGAGAGCGCATAGGCGAGGTAGCGCTCGCTCAGCACGTCGTCGAACTCAACGGCGGTCTCGGTCATGGGCGGGTTCTACCCCATCCCCGCAGCCCTGCAAACCGCCTCCACGGGGAGGTGTGATGCGCGCATTAGCCCGCTGCGGCCTTTTCAGTGGTCTGTGGGCGGCGCAACAGGCCCGCGATGGAACCCAGGAAGCCAGAACTGTTTTGATTCCCGGGGTTGAGGGCGCGCACGCGCTCAGTCAGGCCAGACTTTTGTGCCTCGGCGGCTTGACGAGCCGCGGCCTGTCGGCGGCGCAGAAGATCCTTATACTCCCGCGCCTCGCGCTGCGCGTGCTGCGAGGTAAGCAAAACCTGCGTCGCTTGCCGCTGCCACTGGTCCCGCTGGCCCTTCAAGTCTTCTATCTGTTCCTCGGCCAGGCGCAAGCGCACCTCTAGCATCTCCACGCGCAGGCGCAGGCGGTCCACCTCCAGCGCGTCCTCGATCGCGGGAGGCGGGGCGGCAGTGCCCTGAGGCAAGAGGCCTCCAAAGACCCGCTCTAGCTCCGCAACATCCACGCGGGCGCGGCTGGAGCCGTCCTTATGCGCGGAGAGTTTGCCCGTTCTGATGTAGCGCTGGATGGTGGAGCGGGACACGCCCGCCAGTTCCGCTGCGCGCTGCGCGCCGACCATGGCCATGGGGTCCGTCCTCCTTGCGTTATGGGAGGGGGAGCGTAGCACGCGCAGCGGGCGGAATCAAGATTTTCTGCGGGGGCCCGGGCGTGGTAGGTTGGAGCCATGGAGGTGGCTCTGCCTTTTGTGGCCTTTGCCCTGGTCGCGGGCCTGATGCCCCTGGCCGCGCGGGCGGGGGTGGCTCTGGGCTTTGCGGCCGCGCCGGGGAGGCGGGACGTGCACGAGTCCCCCACGCCCCGGGTCGGGGGCCTGGTGGTGTTTGGTGTTTCCGCCTGTGTTTTTATAGCGTTCTATGGATTTGCGTTCTTATATTTTTACAAATTTCTTTTATCATCACTGTGTGTGCTTTTGATTGTGGGCTTTTGGGATGATCGCTTTGGGGTTCCCCCATTAGCGAAACTTGGAGCACAAATAGCTTCTGCGTGTCTATTGGTTCTTTGGGGTGGAATCCAGATAGACAGTCTTGGAGATTTGTTTGGTTCAGGAGAGCTCCTCCTGGGCTCCATGTCTGCGCCGCTCTCTATTTTATGTATAATTTTTTTTATAAATGCCATGAACATGATAGATGGCTTGGATGGTTTGTGCGCGGGAATTGGGTCCATCATGCTGCTCTACTTGGAAAATCCAGCCTGGATCATGGTGCCACCACTGGCGGGGTTTTTGGTGTGGAGTTTGCGCACACCCTGGCGACGTCGTGCATCCGTATTTTTAGGGGATGCTGGGAGTATGGCATTGGGTTTGTTGGTTTGTGCAGCGGCCCTGTTTTCTGTTGAACCTTTTATGTTCCGTTCCGGAATGCCCCCCATCACCGTGGCGTGGATCTTGGCCCTGCCCGTGATGGACGCGGCGGCGGTGCTGGCCCGGCGGGTGGTTGCGGGCAAGAGCCCTCTGGCCGGGGACCGTGGGCACATCCACCACCGCCTGATGGACGCTGGGCTTTCGCACGGGCAGGCCGTGGCTGTCCTGCTGGCCGCGAGCGCCGGTCTGGGCCTGATAGGCTTCCTGCCCGCGCCCGAATGGGCCCTCGCCGCGGCCTGGGCCGCGCTGTGCGTGACGCATGTGGCGCTGGGACTCACAAAGAGCGCCTAAAGCTCTGCGGAACGCGCGCATGTCGCGCCCAAAAAAGGCAGACTGGCATCAGGCCCTCCCTGGCCCGCACAGGGGGAAGCGCGTGCGTCCGCGGGCGAAGGCGATGACCTCGGCGGCCATGGGGTCTCCCGCGAACCGGCGTTCCACCTCAGTCAGGCGCTGCTCCAGGGGTCCCTCCCCTGCAAAGATAAGGTCATAGAGCCTTTGTAGGGAACGGACGGCTGCGCGGTCCGCCCCCTGCCGCTCCAGGCCGATGAGGTTCAGGCCCGCGAGGCGCGCGCGCTCCCCCTTCACCCGCGCGTGCGGGAGGACGTCCGCCTCCACCCCGCTCATCCCGCCGATGATGGCCCCTGCGCCGATGCGCACAAACTGGTGCACTGCCGCGAGGCCACCGATGATCGTCCCGTCGCCCACCGTAACGTGCCCGCCCAGGGTGGCGTTGTTGGCCAGGATGACGTTGTTGCCCAGGACACAGTCGTGCGCCACATGGCTGCCCACCATGAGGAGGCACCCGGTGCCCACACGGGTTTCCATACGGTCCCCTGCCGTGCCGGGGTGCAGGGTGGCGTGCTCCCGGATGCGGGTACGCGAACCGATGGTGAGACGCGAGTCCTCCCCGTCGTACTTCAGGTCCTGCGGCGGGGTGCCCACAGCGGCAAAGGGGAATACCTCACAGTGTTCCCCCAGATCCGTCTGCCCCTCAATCACCACATGGCTATGCAGGACGCAGCCCGCGCCAAGGATAACGTGCGGCCCCACGACGCAGAACGGGCCCACGCGCACGCCGGGGCCCAGGACCGCGCCCTGGGCAATAACGGCGGTGGGATGGATGTTTGTCATGGCCCTGGAGCCTACACGCGCGGCTGGGCAAGGGCCAGTCACGCTGTGTTGCGCCGTGTTGCGCCGGGGGCGTGCTCACCGCAGAGGCTGTGCTGTCAGCCCTTGACCTGTGCGCCTACGCGGGAGAGGATGTGGCTGCGCACGCGTTAGGAGAACGAACATGGTCAGAGCACTCGTTTTTTGCCTTTGCCTCCTGGCCGCCCCGGCCTGGGCGACCACTGCGCCGGAGACAGCGGCCCCGCACGCGGTAGTGCTGGACTACGCCACGGGGCAAGTCCTGCTGAACAAGGGAGGCGCGGAGCGCATCCCCACAGCGTCCATGAGCAAGGTCGCCACGTTGTATGAGGTTTTTGCGGCCCTGAAGGCGGGACACATAACCCTGGACGACACCATGCGGGTGAGCGAGAAGGCCTGGCGCATGAAGGGCTCCAGCATGTTCCTGGAGCCGGCCATGCGCCCCACAGTGGAGGCGCTGATCCGGGGCGTGGCGGTGCAGTCTGGCAACGACGCCTGCGTGGTCCTGGCCGAAGGACTCTCAGGGAGCGAGACAGCGTTTTCTATGCTTATGAACGCGCGGGCCCAATCTCTGGGCCTTCGCGCCACGCACTTCGCGAACGCCACAGGCTGGCCCGACCCGGAGCACTACTCCACGCCCTTGGACCTCGCGCATCTGGCCGTGGCAGTCATCCGGGATTTCCCAGAGTATTACCCCTATTTCGGGGAGGAGTCTTTCGCCTATAACAACATCAAGCAGATGAATCGCAACCCTTTGCTCTACCGCCCCGGCCTGGGCGCGGACGGGGTGAAAACCGGACACACGCAAGAGGCTGGGTACGGCCTGATTGCCTCGGCGGCGGATGCAGCCACGGGCCGACGTGTGGTTTTGGTCGTGGCGGGTTTGCCGGATGAGCCCGCGCGCGCGGCAGAGGGGGCAAAGCTTGTGGCATGGGGCCTGTCGGCCTTTGCGAATCGGGTTTTGTTCGCGGGGGGGCAGGCGGTGGTCACAGCCCCGGTGGCCAAAGGGGCCATGAGGGGCGTTGCCCTTGTCCCCGCGCGGGACGTACTCGTGACGGTGCCCCGGGGAAGAGACGGGTCCCCCCCGGCCCCCGTGGTGGCGGAGGCCCGCCTCCCTGCCGCGCCCCTGATTGCCCCGGTGGCTGCGGGGGCAGAGGTGGGGGTGCTGCACATCGCGTGGGAGGGTGGCTCAACGGACGTTCCCCTCCTGACCGGTCAGGCCGTGCCACGCGCGGGCTTGTTTGCGCGCATCACCCAAAACGCGCGCGCCCTCGTGGGGTGGTAGACGCTGCACTTCATGGGCATGTTGCCCAGTGTGGCCCCCGCTATGCAGGCGCCTGACACCAGTGTCCGCCGCGCCGGGCCGCGCTGGAGCGTTGAGCTGCTATGGGGTAGGCTCGGCGTGTGTGCGTGCGCTTCACTGTCCTGACCCTGTTTCCGGAGCTATTCCCAGGCCCGCTGGGCGCGTCTCTGGCTGGGCGGGCGCTGGAGCGGGGCTTGTGGGCCCTGCACACAGTAAACATGCGGGACTTCGGCCTGGGCGCACACAGGGCGGTAGACGACGCGCCCTTTGGCGGCGGGGCCGGGATGGTCCTGCGCCCGGACGTCGTGGCCGCCGCGCTGGACAGCGTGCCAGGGCCGGGCCGTCGCATTTGCCTCTCCCCCCGTGGTGCGCCCCTCACACAGGCTCTGGTCCAGGACCTGGCCGCAGAGCCCGCCATCACCCTCCTGTGCGGCCGGTATGAGGGGGTGGACCAGAGGGCGCTGGATGCCCGGGCGTGCGAGGAGATCTCCATCGGGGATTACGTTCTCTCCGGCGGGGAGATCGCGGCCCTGGCCCTCATGGACGCTGTGGTGCGCCTCATACCCGGCGTGATGGGCAACGCGCAGACCCCCGCAGAGGAAAGCTTTGGGCCCGAGGGTCTTTTGGAGTATCCGCACTACACCCGCCCCGGGGTGTGGGAGGGACGCGCGGTCCCAGGCGTGCTTCTGTCCGGCAACCACGCCGCCATAGCCGCCTGGCGCGCGGAGCAGGCCCTGGCCACGACTCGCGCGCGTCGGCCAGACCTTCTGCCCCCCCAGCGCAGGGGCTAGGCACTCCGTACCTTTCCCATCCGAGGACAAGGGGCTATGCTGACCCCATGCTTCGTGTTGTGCCCGTGCCCGTCCTGCTAAACAACTACGCCTATATCGTCACAGCCCCCGGGGGCGCGCGGGCCGTTGTGGACCCGGGGGAGGCCGGTCCTGTCCTGGACGTTATGGGTGAGGGGCGGCTGGACCTCATCTTTTTGACTCACCATCACGCAGACCACACGGGCGGCGCAGTGGCCTTGGCGCGGGCCACGGGTGCACGTATCTCTGGGGCGGCGGCAGACGCCCACCGTTTGCCCCCGTTGGACCTCCCCTTACAGCAGGGCGACACTGTCCCCCTCGGCCCGGAGCACCTCTGTGCCCTAGAAACGCCCGGCCACACGTCCGGAGGGCTGTCCTTCTACGCTCCCCAGTCCGGGCTCGTGTTCACAGGCGACACGTTGTTCCTGGCCGGCTGTGGGCGCTTGTTTGAGGGTACGGCAGAACAGATGTTCCGCTCCCTGCAAAGGCTGGCGGCCCTTCCGCCACAGACCCGCGTCTACCCCGGACACGAGTACACCCTGGACAACCTTGCCTTTGGTGCCCGCGTGGAGCCAGAGAACACCGCCATACAGCATAGGCACAATACGCTCCGCGCCAGTGGTTCCCCGACCGTCCCCGGCACCCTGGCCGAAGAGCAAGAAACAAACGTCTTTCTCCGCGCGCCTAGCGCACAGCGCCTGGCCGAGATCCGTGCGCGCAAGGATGCATCGGCGTGACTGTTTTTGTCAACGAATTGGGGTATCAAGCCTAGCCATCATGCCCACAAGACTCCTGGCACACCTGCCCGCCCTTGCGCACATGGTCCGCCGCGTGGCCGTGAAGGCCGGGCAGGCGACCCTGGACCATTTTGACGAGGCTGGCTACGCCTTTGCCCGCGGCAAGGCTGACGGCTCCCCCGTCACCGCTGCGGACCACGCCGCTGAAGAGATCATAGAAAAGGGCCTGGCCGCCCTCATCCCCGGCGTGCCCTTGGTGGCGGAGGAGGCCGTGGCGAGAGGGCACATTCCAGACATAGAGCACGCCCCGCACTTTTGGCTTGCCGACCCTCTGGACGGCACAAAAGAGTTCATCGCGGGCCGCCCCGACTACACCGTCAACATCGCTCTCATCCGGGGCGACCGGCCCGTTCTGGGTGTGATTTACGCCCCAGCCCTGGGCGTGCTCTACGCCGGGTGCGGGCCCGGCACGGCCATCAAGTGGCGGGAGGAGGACAACACAGAAAAGCCCATACGTACCCGCCGTGCGCCGGCGGGGGGATTGACGGTCCTTCTCTCCCGCTCACACACACGCCGGGCGGAGGCAGCGCCCTTTCTCTCCGCACACAAGGTTGCCAAGGTGCTGCACAGGGGCAGTTCCCTCAAAATGGGCCTGATTGCGGAGGGGAAGGCCGACCTCTACCCACGCTTGGGTCCCACGAGCGAGTGGGACACCGCCGCAGCGCAGGCCATTCTGGAGGCCGCTGGGGGGTCGCTAACCTGCATGGACGGTGCTCCTATGACTTATGGCCACACGGGGCGGGGCTTTCTCAACCCAAACTTTCTGGCCCAGGGCCGGGACGCAGGGACAAAATAGCCCCGCACCAGTGCAGCCAGTTCTTGATGAGGTGAGCGATGCTGGCGCGCGCGCCTGCAATCCGTGCGCCTTATCTAAAGGAGAACAAGGGTATATGCGCCCAATCTGCGCGTGCGCGCACCAAAACAAACGGGACACGGGAAAAGACCCCCTTCCCTGCCAGTGAATCACAACACCAACGGGTCCTAAGGCTAGAGTGCGCGCTCCGCTGCGGCGATGTCTACCATGGTAGAGATGTGGTGCCACGTGCCCCGGTGCTCCAGGCCGTAAAGTCGCCCGGCGACCTCGGCCTGGTCCAGGAGCGCGAGGTAAGAGAACGGCCTGGCCGGCGCCCCCGCGAAAATGGCCGCGCGGTTGATGCGTAGGCTTGTGAACATGTGCGTACCGGTCTTGCTGCGGGAGCGGACGGCCCGGCCGTCTGGCAGGAGGGCGTAATCCCCCACACCGCTGGCCATGCTGCGCAGGGGCTGGAGCAGGATGAGGATGTCCATGCGGGCAGGGTCCCAGGCTCCGGCGAGGTCGGTCAGGGCCGGCCCCTCCCACAGGGCGTCTCCCGCCACGACGAAAAAGTCCCGCCCGGCGAAGTGGTGACGGGCGCGGGCGATTCCGCCCCCGGTGTCCAGCAGCGCATCCTCGCGGGAGAGGGTGATGTGCGGCGGCTCCGCGCGGGCGGCAAGGTGCGCGGCCAGCACATCGGCCAGGTGGTGCGCGTTCACGACGGCGCGGCGGACCCCGGTAGCGGCGAGGTGGTCCAGCGCGCGGTCCAACAGGGTTCGCCCCGCGACGACGGCCAGGGGCTTGGGTACCCGGTCTGTGAGGGGCCGCATCCGCTCCCCCCGCCCTGCGGCCAGAACAAAGGCGTGGTCTATGGCCCCTGGGTCCAGATCGCCCACACCAAAACCCCCAGAACAAACACGGCCAGCAGGCCATAGGTGATGAGGTTGGCCCGCCACACCGCGGCGCGCGCCACGGCCGGGTCCAGGTCCCGCCACATCCAGCGCACAATCTTGTGCTCCACGAACCAGGAGGCAAAGAAGAAGGGGATAAGAAGGACCAGCTGGGCCGTCGGGATCATCCAATAAAGATCGTCTGCATAGGGTATGAGCCAGGGCGCTTGCCAAGTGACAGCCAGGATTTTTGTGAGGAGTCTCACCATCCCATAGGCAAAACCCCCGCCCGTAAGCACTTGAACAAGAACGAGGACGACCCACGTCAGCGGCACGCCCACGAGGGTTGAGGCGGCGTTGGCCGTGAGGGATGCAAGAGCCGCGCTCTTGCCGGATAGATTCAGGGAGCGGGCCAGGACAAAGGCCTCAATCGCGATGATGGGCACCAGTGCCGCGAGCATCAGTGGCATACTGATAAAAATCATGGGCACGCCCGCGTTGGCCAACGCCAGGCTTGGCAGGAGAACAAGAGTGAGGGCAATCAGTAGGAGACGGGGTGACATTACGGCACCAAATACAGGTACACCTCACCCACCGGGGCCTTGCCCCAGCGGGAGGAGAGCGCCACCCGCTCCGGCGCGAGACCCATGCGGGTCAGGACATCGCGCATGTCGCGGGCCCGCCGGTCCAGCGCGGCCGCCTGCACAGGCGCGGTGGCCTTCTGCCCCTCCCACGCCGGGGCGGGATAGACGGAGACCAGCGCGAATCGCGCCGCTGGCACCCGGCCCAGCGCATCCCGCACAGCGGCGTGCAACGGTGCCTCATAGGCCACATCCGGCTTGTCAAACGTAACCTTCAGCAGGGGCTGCCACTCCGACGCGGGGACGGCTGTAGGGGCCAGGTCCGGTGCTACGGCCGCCCCCAGCACCGGTGCCGGGGCGCTCAGAACGCCAGCAGGGCCTATGCCGTATAGCTCCCCCCGCTCCACAGCCAGGGCCAGAAGGCGCAAGTTCACCTGCTCCGCCCGCGCGTACCGGCCTGCACGCGTCACATCCTCCGTCACGGTTCGCCCAACTCGGTCAATGGACACCATGCTGCGCGCCAAGGAGTCCTGCAGCGCCGAAAGTGCCCGGTGGTCCTCCTCCATAGAGCCGGGCAAAGTCAGTGCGGCCTCCACCTCCTGCGATAGGGACAGAGCCCGCGCTCCAAGGTCTCCCGCTGCGCGGGATACTTTTCCATAGTCAGAAAGCATGTCGGACAGCCTCTCCAGCTCCCCCTCCGCTGCGCCCAATTCAGACACCAAACGGGGGTTCCCCGGGGTTGTCCCGGCCTGAAGCTGGGCCAGAATCGTAGCCACATGGGCGTAATATGCCCTTGCACTGGTGTCGTTCTCCCGCTCCAAAGCGGCCAGGTATATCGCGGCCTTGCGCGTTTTCGCGTCTATCTCCTCTATGTCTCGCGCCAGGCCGGCCACCTTCCTGGCCATGGTCCGGGAGGAGCGCTCCCCGCGAGAAAGGTCGTCCGGGGTCACAAGCTCCGTCCGGGCAGGGCGAGAGTATAGGGCCACGTCCGCAACCGGAGCCGCCACCATGGGCTTCACAACTTGGGCTTCAACGGCCGCGGGAGCAGACGCAGGCTCCACGTCCTCCGCCACCTTTTGCGGTGCGGGAGAGCGGTGGGCCGGACCCCCTGCGACGGGCTGCGAAACCATAGGCTCCACGGCTTTTGCCTGCTGCGGGGCCGGTATGTGCGGGGCTGGATCTAACACAAGGGGGTCCTTGGCCGCTGCCTCCGGAGGTGCCTTGGCGGGGATAACCCGCACGCGCTGGGGCGCATCTGCAGCCAGAGCGGGCCAGGCCAGGGCGCAGAAGATCAATAGTCCCAGAAGGTAGCGCGCGCTCGCCATGTCTGTCTCAAGCCTCCGACTGTTTTTTTGGTTGCAAACGCGCCCACTATTCCCCGCCACCCTTAAGAGAGTCAAGCGCCCTGCGCCTGAAACCCCCTGGCATCCTCAAGGGGTGATCTGTCCCCGCTATCCCCGCTATCCACACCTGGGGTGGGGGGCCAAAAGGTGCTATGTCATGGCCCCATGACCGCCGCCGCCGCTGTTCGCCAGGCACAGGCCCCAGAGCCCCGCGCCCTGCCGCACAACATGGAGGCAGAGCAGGCGCTGCTCGGCGCTCTGCTCCTGGACAACCGGGCGCTGGAGCGTATGGGGGACTTCCTGCGCGCGGAGCACTTCTTCGTCCCTGCGCACGGGCGCATCTATGACGCCATTGTAAAGGTGTGCGAGCGCGGGCAGGTGGCCACCCCCGTTACCCTGAAGGATTTTTTCGCCGGGGATGCGGACCTCGCAGGCGTGGGCGGCCCAGCCTACCTGGCCGAGCTGGCCGACGGGGTTGTGAGCATCGCAGCGGCCAAGGACTACGCCCGGGCGGTCTATGACCTGGCCCTGCGCCGCGCCCTTGTCACCATCGGGGAGGAGGTCGTGCACGACGCCTATGCCCCCGCCCCGGACCGGGCCGCCACAGACGCCATAGAGGCGGCGGAGGCGAAACTCTTCACTCTGGCCGAGCAGGGGCAAATCACCGGCGGGTTCGTCACCTTGCGGGACTCCGTGCTCTCGGCCATCCGGCAGGCCGAGCGGGCGTACCAAACAGACGGGCACGTGACCGGCATCACCACAGGCCTTTTGGACATGGACAAAAAGCTGGGGGGCCTCCAGAAGTCAGACCTCCTCATCCTCGCCGGGCGGCCGTCCATGGGTAAGACCGCGCTGGCCACCAACATCGCTTTCAACGCCGCGCAGAAATACGCGGAGAGCGGGGGCAAGGAGGGCGCGGTCGTGGGGTTCTTCTCCCTGGAGATGAGCGCTGACCAGCTGGCCGCGCGGGTCTTGGCCGACCAGTCTGGGGTCTCCGCAGACGCCATCCGCAAGGGTACCATCCGTCAGGACGACTTCCGCGCGTTTGTTGAGGCGTCTCAAAGGCTCGCATCCACACCTCTATACATTGACGACACGCCGGCCCTGACCATCGGCGCGGTGCGCACCCGTGCGCGGCGGTTAAAGCGTCAGCACGGCCTGGGCCTGCTGGTTATTGACTATCTTCAGTTGTTGACCGGCACAGGCTCCCGCCAGGCGCTGGACAATCGGGTGCAGGAGGTGGCCGAGATCACCCGGGGCCTGAAGGCCATCGCCAAGGAGCTGGAGATCCCCGTCCTGGCGCTGTCCCAGCTCTCCAGGCAGGTGGAGAGCCGGGAGGACAAGCGCCCCCAGCTCTCTGACCTGCGGGAGTCCGGCACGATCGAGCAAGACGCGGACGTGGTCATGTTTATTTATCGGGAGGAGTACTACCTCTCCCGCGCTATGCCGGAGGAGGGCACGGACAAGCACATGAAGTGGCAGGAGAAGATGGGCAGTGTCCACAACGTGGCGGAGGCGATCATCGCCAAGCAGCGCCACGGGCCCATCGGCACGGTGCGCCTGTTCTTTGACGGCAATCTCACACGGTTTAGCGACCTGGAGCAGGGGCACCCCTCACAGCGCTGATAGCAGGCCCCCCAGCGCGGCGCGGGTGCGGGCGCAGGCGCGGCCCGTCACGGGCGGGGCCCAGTGCCTCTGGAACGCGCGGACAAGGGCCGTCATGCTGCACGTCGGGTCATAGCCCAGGGCCAAAAGGGCCGCCCGTGCGTCCGGGGCCGGCGCCGCGCTGGGGCGGGGCATCACCCCCACGCCCGCTGCCGCAAGCCGGGCCCAGGGGAACTGCGCCCCAGGGTCCGCCTTGCGCGCCGGGGCCACATCGGAATGCGCCAGGACCCACCGGATGGGCCAGCGGGCCATAACGGCCTGGCATAACTGGATGACGGCCCCCACCTGCGCGCGCGGATACGGCTCCGCGCCCGCGTTGTGCATCTCGATGCCTATGGAGGCGGAGTTCACGTCCGTTATGCCCGCCCAGTGCGCCGTCCCCGCGTGCCAGGCCCGCCGCGCCTCTGGCACCAGGGCCAGGACGCGCCCGCCTTCGTCCACCAGGTAGTGCGCGCTCACCTGCGCCGCCGGGTCGCAGAGCCGGGCCAGGGCCGCGCCCGCGCTAGGCATCCCCGTGTGGTGCAGGACGATCATGCAGGGCGCGAGCCCACCCCGGCGCGGGCCGTGGTTTGGGCTGGGGTGTGCGGCGACCTCCATGCTGCGGGACTGTACACCCTGCGCGCGGACTTGGTACCCCTTACGTAGGCTCCCACGCGGCCAGGAGCTCCTCCACCCGCGCCATCTCGGCGGGGGTGCCGATGGAGATGCGCAGCGTGCCCGCCAGCCCCGGCTTTTCCGAGAGGTCGCGCAGGACGATGTCCTGGCCAAAGCAGTGCTGCCAGAAGGCATTCGCGCGGGCGATCTCCACGAGGAGGAAATTCGCGTCGGACTCATAGATGGTCCTCACGGCGGGCAGGGCGCGGATGGCGGCCAGGAACCGGTCCCGCTCGGCCAAGATGGTTCGGATGTTCTCCCACGCAACTTTCTGGACGTCTGTGGACAGGACCGCCATGGCCGCCTCTATGGATGGGCGCGGGAGGGGGTAGGCGTCCAGGCCCTTGGCCTGGAACAGCGCGATGAAGTCCGCGTCCGCGCAGAGCAGGGCCCCCACGCGGGCGGCGGTGAGGCTGTAGGCCTTGGACAGGGTCCGCAAGATGGCCATGTTCGGGTGCTCGGCCAGGTGCGGGGCGAGGGAGCCCTGCACAGAGAACTCCGCGTACGCCTCATCCACAACAAGAAGGGCGTGCCCCTCCAGCGCGCGGGCGATGCGGCGGATCTGGTCGTGCGGGAAGCTCGTCCCCGTTGGGTTGTTGGGGGAGCAGATGTAGACGATCTTCGCGCCCTGAGACTGCCCGGCGGCGATGAGGGCCTCCTCATCCAGCGTGAAGGTCGTGCCCGTGTTGATAAGGGGCACGTCCACGACGCGGGCGGGCATAAGTCCCGCATCCACCGCGTACATGCCAAAGGTCGGGGAGTGCTGGACAATCGCGTCTTTGTGGGGCTCGCACAACAGGCGGGTCAGCGCCTGTATCACCTCATCACCCCCGCGTGCCGCCATCACATGCTCCGGTGCCACGCCGTAGAGTTCCGCCAGCGCGCGCAGGAGCTTGGGTGGCTGCGGCTGCGGGTACCTGTTCAGGCCTGCCAGGCCTGGAAGTTCATAGGGGTTTTCGTTGGCGTTGAGGAAGACAAGGTCATCGTCCTTGTCCGCCGCCATGGCCGCAGAGACATAGAGCGGGGCATCGGCCACATGGGCGCGTAGCAGGGTTTTGAGGGCAGGGTGCATGGGCGCTTTATGCCCTAACACTAAGGCCCTTACAAGGCCTTTACCAATTTTCCTTCAGCCAGGCCCAGGCGCGGGCGGCCCAGCCCTGGCTCTGCGCGGCCTGCGCCGCGACGGCGGCGGGGGCTTCTGTGCCCGCGCGGGCGGTGAGATAGGCCAACAGGCCTGCCGCGACGGCAAAGCCGGGCCCGCGCGCAGCGTCCGGCAATCCCTGCGGAACCAGTGGTCTGCCCAAGCGCACCGGGCGGTCCAGGACGTGCTGGGCCAGTTCGCGCATACCGGGGAGCTGCGCCCCGCCGCCGGCCAACACCACGCGGCCCGCGCTTACCCCTGCGTCAGAGAGCTGCGCACGCACAGCCTCCAAAATCTCCTCCGCGCGGGGCTGGATGATGCCGATGAGGACAGAGCGGGCCACGCGCCGGGGCTCGGCACCCTCCTCCCCCAGAGGGGGGACTTCCAGCATCTCCCCGTTGTCAAACGCGCCGGTCATGGCGGAGCCATACAGCACCTTTATGCGCTCGGCCTCTATCCGGGGGGTTGTGAGGCCGCGGGCGATGTCCGCCGTGATGTGGCCAGAGCCGAGCGCCACCGCGCCAGAGAACACCATGGTGCCCGCAGCGAAGGTGGCGAACGATGTCGTGCCCGCGCCGAGGTCTATGACTGTTGCGCCCAGATCCGCCTCGTCCAGCGCCAGGCAGGCCAGTCCCGCTGCATACGGGCCCAGGGCCATGTGCGCGATGGTCAGGTGCGCGGCACCCACCGCTGCGGCGAGGGAGCGCACCGGCCCGCCCTCTGCGGTCACCAGGTCCACCTCGGCGCACAGGTCCTGCCCCGCCAGGCCCACGGGGCCCGCCACGGCGTGCCCGTCAAGAGCCCAGGCCGCGGGGATGGCGTGAATCAGCTCACACGCTCCAGGGGTGAGTGCCTTCAGGGCCGCATCCTGCGCATCTGCCAGGGCCCGCGTGGCGTCGGCCTGGGTCACCGTCCGCCCCGGCGCGGGCGCGCTCCAGCCTTGCGCGCGGACTGTCTGGGAGTAGAGCGCGGGGGTGGCCAGTATGACGTCCCGTAAGGGGTAGCCCCCCAGGGCCCCTGCTGCCGCGCCCTCGGCGGTATGGACGGCCCGGCGCACCGCGCCCTGCGCTGCGGGGAGGTCCGCCACAAGGCCAGCCTTGACCCCCTGGCTCTCCTGCTGCGCCGCGCCCAAGACCTCCGCCCCCCCGTGCCCGTCCAGCCGCGCGATAAGGCAGGCCACACGGGCCGTGCCCACGTCCAGCGCGGCCACAACGCCCTCGTCCCTGTGTGGTGTGTAGCCCATGGGGGCGGAGTGTACGGCCCCCGCGCACACGGCAAAAGCCCCCGCCTCTCGGACAAGCCTTTGCGTCCGGCCCCACGTGTGCTAATCAAGGTGTTCATGGATTCCGCCATAACCCTGCGCGATGTTGACGTGGCCTATGGCCGCCTGCGCGTGGCTGCGGGGGTGACGCTGGACGTGCAGGCCGGGGAGAGCTTTGGCCTCATCGGCCTGAACGGCGCGGGCAAGACCACGCTCATCAAGGCCATGTTGGGCCTGCGCGGCGTGCAGAGGGGGGCCATCTCTCTGTCCGGGGCTGCGCCGGGCTCCCCCGCCGCTAAGGCCCGCATAGCCTATCTGCCAGAGCGGTTTGACCCGCCGTGGTTCCTCACGGGCCTTGAGTTCCTCCGGTTTTCGTCCAGGCTGTACAAACAGGCCTACCCGCGTGAGCGCTTTGAGGCCGAGGCCGCGCGGATAGAGTTGGACCCAAAGGCTCTGGCCCGCCGCGTGGGGACGTACTCTAAGGGCATGCGGCAAAAGCTGGGCCTTTTGGCCACGCTGATGACCGGGTGCCCCATTCTTATCCTGGACGAGCCCATGAGCGGCCTGGACCCCGTCGCGCGGGCTGTGACCAAAGACCTCTTGATGGCCGCGAGGCAGGAGGGCAGGGCGGTGTTCCTATCCTCCCACATCCTGGCAGACCTGGACGAGATCTGCGACCGTGTGGCAATTTTGTACGAGGGGGGGATACGCTTTGTGGGCACCCCCCAGGCCCTGCGCGCGGCGTACGGAGGCGAGAGTCTGGAGCAGGCCTTCTTGCACCTCGTGCGCTTGGGGGGTACCATAGCCGCTTGACCCGAACATCAAAGATACTTAAGAGGCGTATACACATGAAAATATGGACGCTCCTGGCCGCTCTTGCCCTTTGCGTGCCCTTGGCCCCGGCTCTCGCGCAAGGGCGCGGGGGCGAGGGCCCGGCCCGGCTTGTTGACGCCGTTATGGGGGAGGACGAGGTCCCCCGCAGGACAGGAACAGATGCAGAGACGACGGGGCCTGGAGCCGAGTCGGCCCCCCTGCCCCTGCGCCCAGCGCCGGGCGCGCAGCCCCCGCAGGCGTCTGAGAATACGTCAGGCCCCGCTCTGCCTGACCCAAACCGGACACCGGCGGAGGTTGTGGCTGAGGGCCCGCCGCCTGTGTTCTACGACGCGCAAGACGCCGTCCCGACAGGCCCAAGGTCTAGGTCGGGCCGCCCCCTGAAGAATCTGAGCGCGGACACAGACCCAGGCTCCGCCATCATTGTGGTGAAAAAGGACGCGCCGGGCGAGAGCCCGCAGGCCAAGCTGGCCGCCGCGCAGCGGGCCATGGCCCTGGGCCGGTACGAGGCCGCGCTGAGCCTGTACGACATGCTGCTCGCTCGCGACAAGAAGGACCCGGAGATCTTGATGGGTCGGGCCGTGGCACTGCACAGGCTGGGGCGTTTTGACGCGGCGATAGAGACGTATGAGCGCGTCCTGGAGGTGCGGCCCGAAACTGTGGGGGCGGAGGTGAACATGTTGGGCCTGATGGCGGAGCGCTACCCCGCCGTGGCGATCCAGCGCCTGCGCGCCCTGCACACGCGGCACCCGGAGCGGACGGACATCCTGGCGCAGATGGCTGTGGCGCATGGGAACCTGGGCAACCTGGACGACGCTCTGGCCGCTCTGGGCATGGCGGCGGCGGCGGAGCCTACCAACCCCCTGCACCTGTACAACATGGCCGTCCTCGCAGACCGGAAGGGGGACAAGGGCCAGGCCGTGCAGTACTACGAAAAGGCCCTAGAGGTGGACTCCGTATACGGTCGGGGGGAGAGCCTGCCCCGCGCGGACATCTACGCCCGCCTGGCGCAAATCCGGTAGGACCTACCCCTGCCCGCCAACCTATGGCCCTGCGTCCAAACGGGCCAGAGCGCTGCGCCGGTCGTCCGCCTCCCTAACGCCGGACGCAGCTCCAAAAATCCATAAGATGCCCATACCCGCTAGAAGCCACGCGCCAAAATGGTCGACATTTACGCGAGTCCCGCTGGCGACTTCCTGCACGGGTGCTTGGGCTGGATTAGAGAGGACGCAAGAAGTGCTTATAGCAACCGCCGCGCCAAGAGCAAGCACAGCAGCCATAGATGTATGTCCTATAATACTCCTTTTCAGATCCCTGCGCGTCGCGCCGGGGTCGGCTTTGGGGCCTCTAAGGCCCCCCCCTCGCTTGCGTTCGTCATGATATCGTCCTTTCGTTTGGCTTGCCTCCATGCGTTCATAGCACCTTATGACCTCCTTTTTATGACCGCCGCTCCCCCTGGCCCCCCGCCCCAGGGCGTGCTATAGCGGGCCCCCCACACGAAAGGAACCGCCATGGCGCGCAGGCACCGGATATACGAGGGCAAGGCCAAGATTCTTTATGAGGGGCCAGATCCGGGGACCGTCATCCAGTACTTTAAGGACGACGCGACCGCCTTTGACGCCGTCAAAAAGGCCACCATCGCCGGCAAGGGCGTCCTGAACAACCGCATCTCCGCCCACCTTATGGCGTACCTGGAGGGCGCGGGCATCCCCACGCACTTCCTGCGCTCCATCAACATGCGCGAGCAGCTCGTCCGGAGGGTGGAGGTCGTCCCCGTGGAGGTTGTCATCCGCAACGTCGCCGCGGGCTCCTTGTGTAAGCGCCTGGGCCTGAAGGAGGGCACGCCCCTGCCCCGGCCCCTCTTGGAGTACTACTTCAAGAACGACGCGCTGCACGACCCCCTTGTGGGCGAGGACCATATCTTCTGCTTCGGCTGGGCGGACCAGTACGAGATGGAGGACATGACGCACATTGCCTGGCGGGTGAACGACCGCCTGTCCGGCCTGTTCGCGGGGTCCGGCCTGCGCCTCATAGACATGAAGATGGAGTTTGGGCGCATATGGGGCGAAAACGGGGAGCTGTACATTGTCCTCGCGGACGAGATTTCCCCGGATACGTGCCGGATATGGGACGCCGCGACGGGGGAGAAGCTGGACAAAGATCGCTTCCGCTATGACCTGGGGGACCTGGTGGAGGGCTATCAAAAAGTGGCACACCGCCTGGGCCTTGTGCCCGAGGGGGGCATCATTGAGGGCGGCTCCATAAACGAGCAGCTGGCCGCTGGCCTGGGCGTGATTGAGGCCACGCGGGTTGGCAGGCACCTCCGCGCCGTGCCAAAGCCCCCCGGCAAGCCCTGGAAGGGGTAGATCTCGTGCTGCACCGCAGCATAATGACTGCCCCCGAGCTGGCAAAAACGTTCTATTATCAAGACCATAGACGAAGCGCGCCCGCCCGCAATCCGCCCCAATGCGCCACCGCTGCGATGCCGCTGCGCCACCGCCCAGCCACCGCCCAGCCACCTCCGTGCTACCGCTAGGCCACCGCCCGGACACCGCGCAGCCGCCATTTTGCGTGCGCAAACGCGCCTCCCGGGGCCTTTTTTCCTATAACACGGTCTGGCAAAGGGCAGAGGACGCCTTCCCTTCGGTCCCGCCGCGCGGCATACTGCCCCCATGGGCCTGCACGATGCGATGATTGTTCCCATACCCGCCCTGTCCGCCGGGGACACGGCCACGCGCGCTCTCGCTGCCACGCGGGAGGCCGGGGTAGGGACCCTGCCCGTGGTGGACGCCGCCGGGCGGCCCATGGGTATGTTCTCCACGCGGGGCCTTTTGCGCGCCCGGATGCCCGTGGCCGTGCCCCTGGAGGGTGCGCTGGCCGGGCGGGAGGAGGTCCTGGCCGCCGGGCCCGGCCTTATCAAGCGCCTGGCCGCCATGGCAGGTGTCATCGTGGCGGACGTTATGGAGGCGGGCTTTGCCACCGTGCCCCGCGACGCGGCCCTGCCGGCAGTGGCGCAGGCCATCCTGTCGCAGCCGGGGCCCGTGTGGGTCGTGGACGAGGGCGGACGCCTGCTCGGCGCGGTCACGGCGCGCTCCTTCCTCGCGGAGGTGGAGCGCCTCGGGGGCGCTGAGGACCCAGGCACGTAGGGCATGGCGGGCCAAGGATGAGGCGTCTTGCGTTTGTCTTTATAGTTCTGTGGTTTGCGTCGTTCCACGCGCTGGCGGAGGTCGTGGAGGTCCGCACGGCTGCGGGGGCCCAGCACCGGTTTGAGGTGGAGGTGGCCGCCACGCCAGAGGCCCGCGCGCGGGGTCTGATGGGGCGGGAGGCCCTGGCCCCTGACGGGGGGATGCTCTTCCTCTTCCCCAGCGCGGGGCCCCTCACCGCGTTCTGGATGAAGGACACGCCCATTCCCCTGGACCTACTCTTCTTCTCCGCCGACGGGGCCCTTATCGGCCTCCACGCGGACGCCCGGCCAGGGGACCGGACGCCCATCCCCGCCCCGCCGGGCACCGCCGCTGTGCTGGAGATCCCCGGTAGTACAGCGGCCCGCTTGGGCCTGGGCGCGGGCGCGACTCTCCTGAGACCGCACGCGACTGGTGTGCCTTGACGCGCCTGCGCAGGGCTCTAGGCCGCTTTGGGTATGGGGTCGCCATCATTGTCCGCGCTTTTGGGCGGGTGTGCCGCAGCGCTCCCCCCACCAGTCGGCCCCCCGCCTCCAGTGCCATTAGGTCCTCGCCTGGGATTATCGTTGTTCTTATGGCTCTTTGAGAACGCCAACACGATACCACCCTTTGCCGCAGCCTCTTTGTCCTCACTCAATGCAAGCGCAACATTGCCCGCCAAGCCACTAAGCCCCGCAAACACAAGGGCGGGCTGCCAGTTGGCAATTCCCTCGGCCAAAAGTGCAACCATGGGAACAGAAAACAGGCCCGCTGCTTGCACATGTGGCCGCACACGGGGTTTCTTGTCCGGTGATGGGGGTTTCTTCAGAAGCATGGTGAGCGAGGCCATACCCAAAGACACCCCAAAAACAACCTTCATGGGGTTCTTCAGGGGGTCCCAGATCTCTGACTGTATGTGCTCTACGTCCACACCGCCCAGGACATACAGCCCGCTTGTCAGCAATACCATCCAGAACGTTGCCTTCTCCGGATCCTCCATGATGCCGTGCCCTATTCTTTTGTGCCATGGAAGGGCGGATTTTCCGAAAAGGTCTTTTAGTCTCAAGGGATGCGCGCCGAACTCTATAAACCCTTCTGGTATGCGCTTTTCTCTTCGCTCTAGATACGCCTCCCAAAAGGCATAATGCATGGCCGTTGGCTTTTGGACGATTTTCTTCTTGCGGTGCTCTGTGTGCAGAGTGTACGAGCCCGCGGCAAGGGCGAACGCATGGCTGATGACCGCGAGTGTGGCCGCTGCGGCAACCACAATGCTCCCGTCCTTCCCTGAGTTCTGGGCTGCGGGCGCCACAGCAGCCGTCAATATCCCGATGTCCATTAGGCAGCGTGTGAGGCCAAAGACGGGCAGAAGAGCCCAGTGGGGCAGGCACGGCAGGCCCAGGCATTTTGCGCGCTTAGTGGTCGCCGGCGACCGGCGTATGGGCTCCTGGGCTGCTACTCCAGTCTCCTGCGCCATGCCCACATGCATATATTATACTTGGCGGGCGTTGCAACCAAAAAGTGTGCTGCAGAGGTCACTCGGCCCGCCGCTCTGCGCCGTGCCCCAGGTTGCACCGCGCACAGGGCCGAGGAAGCCTTGACCGCACTGCCCTGCAGGGCTTAGCGTGTGGAGCATGGAGCGCCAAGACTACGCACGGGCCGACATGTGGCGGGGGACGACCATCGTCTCGGTCCGCCGGGGCAAGGAAGTCGTCATCGCCGGCGACGGGCAGGTTTCCATGGGCCCGCTTGTCCTGAAGTCCAACGCGAAGAAGGTCCGCCGTCTGGGCAAGGACGGGACAATCATCGCCGGCTTCGCGGGCGCCACAGCGGACGCCTTCACCCTGTTTGCGCGGCTGGAGGCGAAGCTGGAGGCCCACCCGGGGCAGCTGACCCGCGCGTGCGTGGAGCTGGCCAAGGACTGGCGCACGGACAAGTACCTTAGGCGGCTGGAGGCCCTGATGGCCGTGGCGGACGCGGGCACGTCCCTCATATTGTCCGGCACGGGGGACGTGGTGGAGCCGGAGGGGGGGCTGATAGGGATAGGCTCTGGCGGGGCGTACGCCCTGGCCGCCGCGCGGGCCCTGGCCGACGCCGTGCCGGACATGCCCGCGCAGGACATCGCCCGCAGGAGCCTGGCCATCGCAGCGGGCCTGTGCGTCTACACCAACGACCAGGTGACGGTGGAGAGCCTGTAGGCGGGCTGCCTGCTTTGCAGGCCCCGGCAAAAGGGCGTAGTGTGCCTGGGATGACAACCGGAGCGGGGGAAGAGCGGCGCGGGCCGCCGGGGGCAGAGGCGGACATGCCCGCGGGGGAGGCCCTGCGCCGGGCGCGCCTGCGGTGCGGGTGGAGCGCGGAGGACATAGCCCGGGCGCTGAACATCCGCGTGCGGCAGGTGGAGGCCCTGGAGCAGGGGGACATCGCGGCCCTTCCGGCCCCGGTGTACGCGGTGGGCTTCATGCGGGCCTATGCGGAGTATGTGGGTCCGCACGTGGGCCTGGACGCAGAGCGGGTCGTGGCCCTGTTCAAGGCGCAGGCCCGCGGGGCCGCAGAGCCGCAGAGAGGCCTAAACTTCCCCGTGCCTGCGGGGGACAGCGCGGCCCCCCCCTGGTGGGCGGTGGTCCTGGGGCTCGCGGCGGCGGGTCTTTTGCTGTGGGGCTGGGTGGCCTGGCAGGGCGGGCCGGAGGGCGCTGCGGCCCTGGCGGTTGTGCCGACACCCCCGCCTGCTGCGGCGGAAGCATCCGCAGCGCCGGATGCGACTCCGGCCCCCGTGGAGCCAAGTGTGGCGGCGGAGGAGGTGGCGGCGGCGGCGGGGCCGCCCGCGCCCGCAGCGCCGCCCGTGGAGGCGGCCCCCGCCCCTGAGCCAGAGCCGGCGATTTTGCTGGTCCTGACTGCGGACAGCTGGGTTGAGGTCCGGGACGCCTCGGGCACGGCCCTTGTGGCCCGCGTCCTGAAGGCGGGGGAGCGCTATACCGTCCCCTCCCGCGCAGACCTTGTGATGACTGTGGGCAACGCCGGGGGCGTGGCGCTCTCCGTGGGGGGGCAGGCCCTGGACCCCCTGGGTGCGCCGGGGGAGATCGTCCGTGGGGTGCCCCTGGACGCGGCGGCCCTCTTGGAGCGGTACAGGCCGCTGTAGATGGGTCCGCAGTTGACCTGGCCCGGGGCCGGGGTGTACCAAGAGCGCCGGGGCGCGCGGGGCCCACGCGCCGCTGGGAACACAGCCTATGAACCACCTCTACTACGGCGACAACCTGAAGATCATGCGCGAGGAGTTCGCGGACGAGTCCGTGGATTTGGTGTACCTGGACCCGCCGTTTAACTCCAAAGCGGACTACAGCGTCCTGTTCAAGGAGCCCACGGGGCGGGAGTCATCGGCGCAGGTGGATGCGTTTGAGGACACCTGGCACTGGAACGCGGAGGCGGAGGACGCGTACGAGCAGGTCCTGGCCAGCGGTAAGACCGATGTGTCGGAGATGCTGATGGCCCTGATGAACTTCCTGCGCCGCAACGACATGATGGCGTACCTGTGCATGATGGCCATCCGCCTGATAGAGCTGCACCGCGTCCTGAAGCCCACGGGCTCTTTGTACCTGCACTGCGACCCGACGGCGTCGCACTACCTCAAAATCCTCCTGGACGCGGTGTTTGGGAAGCAGAACATGCGCAATGAAATTACGTGGAAGCGCACGAGCGCGCACAGTAGCGCCCGGCGCTGGGGCCCGGTGCACGACACGCTGTTTTTCTACACCAAGTCCGACGCCTTCACCTGGAACACGGTCTTTACGAACTACAGCCCTGAATACATAAAGAAATTTTATCGCCACGAGGACGAACGGGGCCGATATTGCCTTTCTGACCTGACGGGTGCCGGGCCCCGCAAAGGCGAATCGGGCAAACCGTGGCGGGACGTTGATCCAACCACATCCAAGCGTCACTGGGCCGTGCCAATGCGCATCTTGTCGCAGATATGCCCCAAGAAAGACCTGATCTCTCTCAGCACACAAGAGAAGCTGGACATCCTTGATATCCAGGGATTTATCCATTGGCCAAAGCGCGGCAAGATGCCTCAATTCAAACGCTACCTCAGCATGCAAACGGGCCTTAAGGTGCAGGACGTCATCACGGACATCCCGCCCTTGAGTGCCCAGGCCAAGGAGCGCCTGGGGTATCCGACGCAAAAGCCCGTGGCCCTGCTGGAGCGTATTATCGCCCTGTCCTCCAACCCGGGGGATCTCATCCTTGATCCCTTTTGTGGCTGCGGCACCACCGTCCACGCGGCGGAAAAACTGGGCCGGCGCTGGGCCGGGATAGACATCACGCACCTGGCCGTGAACCTCATCAGCAAGCGGCTGGAGGACTCCCTTCCCGAGGTACAGTACACAATCCACGGCACGCCGCAGGACCTCGCGGGGGCGCGGACCCTGGCCGCCCAGGACAAGTACCAGTTCCAGTGGTGGGCCCTGTCCCTTTTGCCCCGCGCGATGCCCTTCGGCGGCAAGAAAAAGGGCGCGGACGGCGGGCGGGACGGGATCATCTACTTCCGCTCCGGCACCCGCAAGACCGAGAAAATCATCATCTCCGTCAAGGGCGGGGAGAAGGTGGGTGTGGACATGATCCGCAGCCTCCGCGCCACCATGGAGCGGGAGGGCGCGGCCATGGGCCTGTTCCTGACCCTCGCCCCGCCCACCGGGCCCATGGAGACGGAGGCCCTGTCCGCCGGGCGCTACGATGGGGGCAGCGTCGGCACCTTCCCCCGCATACAGATTTTCACCATCGGCGACCTGCTGGAGGGGCGCGAGCCGCGCCTCCCGGCCACGCAGCTCTCCCCCTTCCGCATGGCGGCGCGGGAGGAGGGTGTGGAGCAGGGCTCCTTCTTGTAGTATAAGCGAGCTGCGATGCCCCCCCTGCCGTTTGAGAAGCCCGTGGCCGAGCTGGAGGCCAAGATTGCGGAGTTGCGCCAGGTGGCGAGCGCGGACATAGCCATCGCGGACGAGGTGGAGCGCATGCAGGCGAAGATAGACCGCCTGCTGGCCGGGATATACGCGGCCCTGACCCCGGCGCAGAAGGTTGCCGTGGCGCGGCACGAGGCGCGGCCCCACTTCTCGGACTATGTTGCGGGCCTGTTCACAGAGTTCACGCCCCTGGCCGGGGACCGCCTCTTTGGTGAGGACGCGGCGCTGCTGGGCGGCCTGGCGCGCCTGAACGGGCGGCCCTGCGCGGTGATGGGGCACGAGCGCGGGCGGGACACGCAAAGCCGCATCACGCACAACTTCGGCATGGCCCGGCCCGAGGGGTACAGAAAGGCCCAGCGCCTGGTGGCCCTGGCCGCGCGCTTTGGCCTGCCCGTGGTGACCTTTGTGGACACCGCTGGCGCGTACCCCGGCGTGGGGGCCGAGGAGCGGGGCCAGGCCGAGGCCATCGCCCGCTCCATGCAGGTCTTCCTGGCCGCGCCGGTGCCCATAGTCACCGTGGTCATCGGGGAGGGGGGCTCCGGCGGGGCCATCGCCATCGCCTGCGCGGACCGCGTGTACATGCTGGAGCACGCTGTGTACTCCGTCATCTCGCCCGAAGGCTGTGCCTCCATCTTGTGGCGTGCCGCCGCCCAGGCGGAGGAGGCCGCAGCTGCTCTGCGCCTGACCGCGCAAGACCTTAAGCGCTTCTCCCTGATAGACGGCATCGTGCCCGAGCCTGTGGGCGGCGCGCACCGCCACCCGGAGCAGGCCATACAGGCCACCGGGCGGCAGATCTCCCGCGCCCTGAACGCCCTCACCCCGTGGGACGGGCCAGCCCTGGTCCAGCGCCGCAAGGCCAACTTCCTCGCTCGCGCGGGGGGAGACCTGTAGCAAAAGCGGGGGGCGGTCTTCCCTTCCCGCCCTGGGGGGGGTAGACTGCCGCGCCATGGCTCAGTTCTTCCTCCCCCCCGGCTCCGGGCCCCTGAAAGGGCGCACGCACGACGCGGCGGGGGGGTGTGCCAACCCCCTCACCCTGAAGGTCTACCGCTGGGATCCAGAGGTTGGGGGCCCGCCCCGGTGGGACACGTACATCCTGGACCCGTCGGCGTTCCGGGGGGGCATGGTCCTGGACGCCCTTGTGTACATCAAGGACCGCGTGGACCCTGGCCTGACTTTCCGCCGCTCCTGCCGCGAGGGGATATGCGGCTCCTGCGCCATGAACATCAACGGGGAGAGCACCCTGGCCTGCACAAAGGCCATCGCAGACGTCCCCGGCAAGGTCGTCCGCGTGGCCCCCCTCGCGCACATGCATGTTCTGAAAGACCTGGTCCCGGACCTGGCCCACGCGTACACGCAGTACGCGGAGATAGAGCCCTGGATGAAGGCGCGCGCCGTGCCCGCGGACGGTCGGGAGCGCCTGCAAAAGCCCGAGGACGCGGATGCCCTGAACGGCGCGGATGGGCACGGGCCGGCGGCGTGCATCTTGTGCTTTTGCTGCTCCACGGCGTGCCCCAGTTATTGGTGGAACAGCGAGACGTTCTACGGCCCCGCGACCATCATGCAGGCCTGGCGGTGGATACGGGACACGCGGGACGAGGCGCGGGCCGAGCGTCTGGCGCAGCTGGACGACGCGTTCAAGCTCTACCGCTGCCACACCATCATGAACTGCACCCAGACCTGCCCCAAGGGGCTGAACCCCGCGAAGGCGGTGGCGGAGGTCAAAAAGGCCATGGTGACGGGGTAGGCCGCCGCCAGTCCCCAACAACTACACATCGCTGAAGTCTCTGATGAGGACCTCGCGCTTTCCGGTGGCGTTGGCGGGGCTGATGACGCCCTGCCTTTCCATCTCCTCTATGATCCGCGCGGCGCGGTTGTAGCCGATCTGCAGGTGCCGCTGAACGAAGGAGGTGGAGGCTTTGCCCTCGCGCGCGACGATGGCCACCGCGCGGTCGTAGAGGTCGTCCCCGCTGCCCTCGCTCTTGTCCTCCCCCCCGCCGAACAGGGCCCCCAGGACAGCACTGCCGCCGAAGTCTCCGCCTCCGTCGGTGATGGAGTCCATGTACTGCGGCGGGCCCTGGTCCCGCAGGAACCGGGCCACGGTGTCCACCTCGCTGTCCGACACAAAGGGCCCGTGCACGCGCGTTAGGCGCCCGCCGGGTGCCATGTAGAGCATGTCGCCGAGACCTAAGAGTTGCTCCGCCCCGCCCTCGCCCAAGATGGTGCGCGAATCAATCTTAGACGTCACCGCGAATGAGATGCGCGTGGGGAAGTTGGCCTTGATAACCCCCGTGATGACGTCCACGGACGGGCGCTGCGTGGCCATGATGAGGTGCAACCCTGCGGCGCGGGCCATCTGGGCCAGGCGCTGGATGGCGTTCTCTACGTCTTTGCCCGCGACCAGCATAAGGTCCGCGAACTCGTCCACGATGACCACGATGTAGGGCAGCTCTGTGAGGTCTATCACCACCTCCTCGTACACCGGCTCCCCGCTGTCTGGGTCAAAGCCGGTCTGGACCTTGTGCATCAGGACCTCCCCCTTGTCCCGCGCCTTGCGCAGGCGGGCGTTGTAGCCCTCTATGTTGCGCACGCCCAGGCGGCTCATGGCGCGGTAGCGCTGCTCCATTTCCGCAACGGCCCATTTTAGGGCCGTGACGGCCTCGCTTGGCTCTGTGACGACGGGCGTGAGGAGGTGCGGGATGTCGTCATAGACCGACAGCTCCAGCATCTTGGGGTCTATCATGATGAACCGGCACCGCTCCGGGGGCTGGTTGAACAGCAGGGAGAGGATCATGGTGTTGATGGCCACGGACTTGCCCGAGCCCGTGGTCCCCGCGACCAAGAGGTGGGGCATCTTGGCCAGGTCTGCGACGACCGGTGCCCCCGCGATGTCTTGCCCCAGGATGAGGGGCAGGCGCGCGCCGGACCGCCCGGCCAGGTCCAGGGCCAGCATATCGCGCATGTACACCGTCTGCCGCACGGGGTTTGGCAGCTCTATGCCGATGACGTTGCGCCCCGGCACCACCGCGCAGCGGACCGAGACCACAGACATGCTCCGCGCAATGTCGTCCGCCAGGGCGATGACGCGCGCGCTCTTGGTCCCTGGCGCGGGCTCTAGCTCATACAGAGTCACGACCGGGCCGGGGTGGATGCCCACGATCTCCCCCTCCACATTGAAGTCCGCCAAGACCTGCTGCAGGGCCGCCGCGCTCTCCCTAAGGGAGATCTGGTCTGGCATGTCCGCGCGGGCCTGGGCCGGGGGCTCTTCCAAAAGGCCGATGTCCGGCAGCACCCAGCCCCCCTCTGTCGGCGTGGCGGGGGGCCTCCTGGGGGGCGGCTTGGACGCAGGCTTTTTGGCCTCCGGCGCGGGAGGGGGCTCTGCCGTCACCCTGGGGCTCTTGCGGCGGCGCGTGGCCCGCGTCTTGGGTCTTGGCTGCATGCTGCGCCGTGCCCAGGCCCACAGGGACGCCATCTCCGCCCGCGTGACGCCCAGGGCATATGCCGCGGCCAAAAGGCACAGGAAACCGGCCCCAGCACTGACCGCGATGGGGGGCGCGTACGGGGTGAGGGTCTGCAGCATGAGGGCCCCTGCAACGCCCCCGCAATAGGGGTGCACGGCCCACCCGGCGGGGATGAGGGCCAGGGCGGCGGACAGGAGGGGCACGGCGGTAAGGGCCGCGATGACCCGCCCGGCCCATGGGCGCATCGGTTGCCGCCACCACACCCGCCCGGCCCAGAGGAGGGGGATAAGGGCCAGGAGGTACGCCCCCCCGCCCAGAGCGGTGAACAGCACATCGCTCACCACTGCACCGGCGGGCCCCTGCCAATTATGCACCGGCGCGTCCGGGCCCGCGGCCACGCTCCAGGACGGGTCGGACTCGTGATAAGAGAGCAGAGCTTGCGCAAGACAAATCCCAAGAGTCAGAAGACAGATAGCCAGGGTATAGTGCGCGCCTCGGGCCAGCCACGCCCGCACCCGCGCGGGCAGGAGGGGCGGCCTTTCTGGGGGCGTCTTGGGCTTGCGCGGCATGGGCGGGGCGTATTTTAAGAATCCCGGGTGCTCTGGGCAAGGCCAATCACGTCACGGTACGGCCTGTGGCCTGGGGGCCAGGAGGCGCGGCAGCCAGCCCCAGGACAGCACGGGCCTGGGCGGCGGGCGGCCAAAGACGCGCTTTTCGCCCTCCGCAAGCCAAAGCTCTGGGAACAGCGGCCAGCCGCCAAAGCCTCTGACCCGCAAGGGCGAGAAGCGCGCGGCGATGAGGGCCCGGCGGAGGCCGACGGGGCCCCAGTCTTGCGCCGGGGCAAGGAGGAGCACGCGGCCCTGGGGCCGAAGAACCCGCCACAGCTCAGGCAGGCACCAGCCGGGGGCGGCGAGGGCGCGGTCCAGGCTCGCGGCACAAAAGGGCAGGCCCTGAGGGTCCGCCACACAGCCCCGGCCATGAGGCGCAGCGGCCCCGCTGGGCGCAGCAATAACGGCCTGATCCGGCAGGAGGCCGGCTAAGTTCCCCACGCCCAGCACGGCGCGCGCCGGCGCATCGGGCCACAGGGCCGCCACCCGGGCGCGGAGGGCCGCCTGTGCCGTGTCTGGCGCGCTATGTCCAGCAAGGGTCATGGCGTGCAGGTAAGCACAGGGGGCCCGGCGGGCACAAGTTGCGCCCAGCCGCGAGCACCCAGCGTCCTGCGTTCCGGGCGTGGGCGGGTTGTGCTGTGTGGCTGGTCGCTGTAAGGGAGAGCCGGAAGGGAGAAACAAGAATGCGCGCTTTCACGGGTATTTGTGCCGTTCTTCTGGTCTGCAGTTTGGCTGCTTGCGCTTCCACCGGCGGGACTATCGGCGGGCTCTTTCCCGCACCTAAGCTCCTCAAAGGACAGATAGAGGGCGATGTCTACACCGCGCCCGATGGGGCTTTCTCCGTTGCCGTCCCCTACAGGCAGGGCACGGAGGAGTTCACCTATATGTCCGTCAAGGAACAGTACATGCCCGGCGGGGCATATGTCAGCTTCGGCCCGGCAGCCTTCAACAACAGTATCTATCGCCTGGGTGTGGCCTACAGGCCGCCGGGGCCAGACAGCCAGGCCGTGCCCTTCGGGGAGGCTGCGGCTGGGGGCCTGCAAGAGGTCATCGGGCAGTTGCAGAAGGGTTATGGTGCGCCCCTGGTTGAGGAGGACTCGCGGCCCGACAGCATCCATGGCCGCCTTGGGCATTACTGGCGTTTTGGTCAGCGCTCCCCAGATGGGCGGTACGCGAGCGGCGCGGCAGTGACCCTCACGCATGAGGCCTATGCAGTGGACTTCGGGCATGGCGTGGCTCTTTTCTGGGTGGAGAATCCAGACATTCCGGGCTCCCATGGCGGGATGGATGCCCGCACATTTGCCGAGTCTTGGGTGTTGCACCGATAGGCCGCGCGGGAGGGAAGGGGCCGCATGAAAGTTCTCCACGTTATCGCCGGTGCGGCGCAGGGTGGCGCTGAAACCTTCTTTGCGGACACGGTTCGGGCCCTGGCCGCGCGTGGCGTGGCGCAGCACGCGGTCGCGCGGGCGCATCCCCTGTTCCTGGCAGCGTTTGCGGAGGCTGGCGTGACGCACGAGGCCGCGTCGTTCTCTCCCTGGGGCCGGTGGCGCACGGCATGGCGCATCCGCGCGGCCGTCCGGCGGGAGAGGCCAGACGTTGTCCACGCCTGGATGGCCCGCGCGGCGTCCTGTGTCCCAAAGGGCCTTCCCGTGCCCGTGCTGGGCTGGTTCGGCGGGCCTTATGACCTGAAATACTATTGCACCGTCACGCACTTCGCGGGCGTGACGCGGGGCCTTCGGGAGTATCTGGTGGAGAAGACCGGTCGGGCGGAGCGCTGCTATTGTTTGCACACCTTCGGGACTCTTGCCCCGACGGAGCGGACTCTCACCCGCGCAGAGTTCGGGTTGCCAGAGGGCGCACCTGTGGCCCTGCTCCTGTCGCGCATGCACTGGAAAAAAGGGGTGGACACCCTGCTCCACGCTACTGCTGCCGTGCCGGGCCTGCACCTCCTCCTGGCCGGGGACGGGCCACAAAGGGCGGAGTACGAAGCCCTGGCGCACGACCTGGGCCTCTCAGACCGCGCACACTTCCTGGGCTGGCGCACGGACAGGGCTGCGCTCTTGGCCCTGGCGGACGTGTGCGTTCTGTCCTCGCGGTGTGAGGCGTTTGGCACCGTCATGGCAGAGGCGTGGGGAGCGGGCGTGCCCCTCATCGCCTGCGCCGCCGACGGGCCGCGGCAGTACGTGCAGCACGGGGAGAACGGCCTATTGGCCCCCGTGGACGACGCGCCCGCCCTGGCCGGGCACATCCGGGCGGTGCTGGGGGACAAAGCCCTGGCCGCGCACCTTGTGGCCGGGGGCCGGGCGACCTATGAAGCGCTGTTCACGCGGGAGGTCGCCACGGATGCCCTCCTCACGGCGTATCGGCAGATAGCGCAAGAGGGTTGACCGCCCCGGCCTACGGTCCTTAGGCTGTGCCCACACTGTCACGGAGCCCCCAACTTATGCACGCACGTCCAGAATTTGTCATAAGGCGGCAGATCCTAAATTTCCTAAACACCACCTTTGATATCTATGACGGAGAGGGGAAGTACGTTCTGTGCGCCTCTCAAAAGGGTTTTAAGTTCAGGGAGGAGATAGACTTGAGCCCCGCGCGGGACCGCTCCCGGACCCTTATGAGCATACGCACAGATCAGGTGATAGACTTCTCCGCCACATACTCTGTGTACGGCACGGACGGCGTCGCGATCGGCACCCTTACGCGCAAGGGCTTTAAGTCCGCGTTTGTGGCGGACGAGTGGGACGTGCGGGACAAGACGGGCCAGCCCGACCTTATCACAGAAGAGAGCACGCTTCTGGCCTTCCTGCGCCGCTTTGTTCCGTTCGCGGCCTTTTTTCTGCCCCAGACATACCACATGACCATAGGCCCGCAGCAGGTGGCTACGCTCCAGCAGCACTTCAACCCCATAGTGATGAAGATGAGCGTGCACATGGACGGGGCCGACGCGCCAAAGGACCAAAAGGGCCTGGCCCTGGCTGCGGCTATACTCCTCATGGCCATAGATAAGAGGCAGAACGAGTCCTGATGCCCATCATAACCGACCAAGAGGCGCTGGAGCGGGCGTGCGCGGCCTGGGCGCGGGCCCCGCACCTGGCCGTGGACACGGAGTTTTTGCGGGAAAAGACCTACTACCCCAAGCTCTGCCTCATCCAGGTCGCCGCGCCTGCGGGCGGCCGCGCGGCGGCGGTGGACCCCCTCGCGTCGGGCATTCGGGACCTGGCCCCCCTCATGGCCCTGCTACACGACCCAGCCATAACGAAGGTCTTCCACGCGGCGAAGCAGGACCTGGAGATAGTCTTCCACATGACGGGCCGCCTCCCCGCCCCCGTGTTTGACACGCAGGTTGCCGCCATGGTCTGCGGCTATGGGGAGCAGGTGGGCTATGAGGCCCTGGTGGCGAAGGTGACCGGCGCAGCGGTGGACAAGGGCGCGCAGTTTACGGACTGGTCCCGCCGGCCCCTGTCAGACAAGCAGGTGGCCTACGCCCTGGGCGACGTCACGCACCTACTGGAGGTCTATGACGCTTTGCTGCGCCAGCTGGACCGGCGCGGGCGCGCGGGCTGGATTACAGAAGAGGACGCAGCCCTGGCAGACCCCGCGCTGTACGAGTTCAGGCCTGAGGAGGCCTGGCGGCGGCTGAAGGTGCGCAACCCGAAGGCCAAAAACCTGGTGGTGCTGCGCGCCCTGGCCGCGTGGCGCGAGCGGGAGGCCCAGCGGGCGGACCGGCCTAGGGGCTGGATCTTGCGGGACGAGGCCCTGACCGAACTGGCCACCCGCTTGCCCCGGTCTATGGAGGAGATCTCCGCCCTGCGCGGCATTCCGCCCAGCTTCCGCGACGGGAGCAAGGGCAAGACAGTCTTGGCCCTGATGGAGGAGGCCCTGGCCACGCCGCAAAAGACCTGGCCCCAGCCGGAGCGCAAGGCCCCCATGGACGCAGAGGCCGCCGAGCGTCTGGAGCTGTTCAAAATGCTGCGCAAGATGCACGCCGCGCGGCTGGGCGTGGCCCCGCATATCCTGTCCTCGTCCGACGACCTGCGCGACCTGGCCATCCACGGGGAGGGGGCCGACATACCCCTGCTGCGCGGGTGGCGCCTGGCCGAGAGCGGGCAGGAAATGCTGGACCTGGCCTCCGGCCGCCTGGCCATCGGGCTCCAGGACGGCAAGATACAGGCGATGAGGGTGACGCAGCGGGGCACCGCCTCTTCATAGGCCGTTTGCGGCACGCAGCGCGGAAAGGGTGTACACTGCGCGGGCCATGCGTGCCGACCTTCCCCCCGGTGTTGTGCTGCGGCGGAGCGCGCGGGCGCTGCGCTGCGCCCTGAGACTGGACGCGGCGGCGGGGTGCGTGGCCCTGGTTTTGCCCGCCCGCACACCGATGGAGGCCGGCGCGCGGTTCGCCTGGTCCCGCGCGGCCTGGGTGGCGCGTGTGCTGTCCGCGCTCCCCCCGCCCGTGCCCTTTGCCGACGGGGCCACCCTGCCCGTCGCTGGGCGAGCGGTGCGCATATTTGTGGAGCCGGGCGCGGGGGGCAGCGGCGTTGCTATAGATGGCGGGGTCCTGCGGGTCCGCCTGGCGGCGGGCGCGGCGGACCCCGCACCGGCGGTGGCGCGCTTCCTGCGGGCTGAGGCCCGGCGGGCCCTGGGCGCCCTTTTGGCCGAGAAGGCCGCGGCCCTGGGCGCGCCCACACCGGCCCTGTCCGTCCGGGACACGCGCAGCCGCTGGGGCTCGTGCGCGCCGGGGCCGGGCGCGCGGGTGACGCTATCTTTGCGCCTTATCCTGGCCCCCCCGGCGGCGGCGGATTACGTCGTCGCGCACGAGGCCGCGCACCTGGTCCACGCGGGGCACACCCGCGCCTTTTGGGCCCTGTGCCGGGACCTGTCCGCAGACTACGCCGCGGGCCGGGCCTGGATGCGCGACCACGGGCCCGGCCTGCTGCGGTATGGTGCGGCGGTTACTCCGCCGCCCGCGCGAGGCGGTCGTTGATGGCCACGCCTATGCCGACCTGCGGGATGTCCATGACGGCGATGCCCGCATGCGCAGGCCTGTCCAGGGCGCGCATGTGGGCAAAGAGGTTTGCTGCGGCCTCGTCCAGGTCCCCCGCCTCGCTGAGGTTCGCCACCGCTGCGGCGGCTCCCGCGTTCATGAAGCGCGTGGAGCCAAAGGCCAGGAGGGCCTCTCCGGGGCGTACTTCATAGGCCCGCAGGCGGACGGGGATGCGAGGCGTGTAGTGGCGGTGCGCCAGGCCTGGGCTGCGCGGGGCGCCCGCCCGCGTGTCGGCCATGGGGATGGCCTCCGCGCCCAGGCACTCCGCGATATGCTGCGCTGTCACGGCCCCGGCGCGCAGGATGGCCGGCTGGCCCTGTGAGAGGTCCAGCACCGTGCTCTCCAGGCCGATTGTGCTGCGCCCCGCTGCGAGGGTCAGGGGGGCGTCCGGGCCTAAGTCGTCCAGGACATGCTGCGCGGTGGTGGGGCTGGGCGCGCCGGAGCGGTTTGCGCTGGGCGCGGCGATGGGTCCGCCGAAGGCCCGGAGCAGGGCACGCGCCACGGGGTGCGCGGGGGCCCGCACGGCCAGGGTCGGCAGGCCCGCGCACGCGGCCCTTGCAACCGGGCAGTCCGGGGCCTTGGGCAAGACCAGGGTCAGGGCCCCCGACCAGAAGCGGCGGGCGAGGGCGGCGGCCTCGGGCGTCCAGTCCACCAGGGCACGCGCCTCGACCGCGCCCAGGACGTGGATGATGAGGGGGTTGGCCGCGGGCCGCCCCTTCAGAGCGAACACCCCCTCCACCGCTGAAGCGGAGCGTGCGTCCGCGCCCAGGCCATAGACCGTTTCTGTCGGGAACGCCACCAGGCCCCCGGCCCGGAGCACTCCGGCGGCCTGCGCAAGCGCCTGTGGCGTGGGGGTGTGGGCGGTCACACCCCGCCCGGGCGAGGTCCCGCGCCGCCGCCCGCGCAGGTGGGGGCCTGAGCCAAAAGCGCCGGCCAGCGCTCTACCCACCCGGCCTCGTGCGTGGCCTCGGGCACCAGGGCATGCCGCACGCACGGCGTGGGCCCCAGCGCCTGGAGGTAAAAGTGCAGTGCGGCCGGCGGCTCCGTGGCGTCCTGCCCCCCGATGAAGTGCTGCTGCGGCATGCGCGAGAGCGTCCGGGCGGCGGTCAGGGCCTCTGGCGCGTCCAGGGCCCCCGCCACGGTCCGCAAGGTCACAACATCCGTCCTCTGCGCGGCCAGCTGCGCTGCCACTGCTGCGCTGGTACCATAGCCCACGACCTCAAACCCCGCAAAGCCGTACCGGCGCACCAGGTCGTCCAGAGCGGCGCTGTAGACCGCGTGGGCGGGGCCCGCGCCCTCAGGCAGGGAAGAGAGCCACACGACAGAGCCTACAGTGGGTTCCATGGCCGCAAGGTGCAGGGCCACAGGGTTGCGCGCGGTGGTGGAGCCCTCAATATACACGGTGGCGGTGGTGTCAGCCCGCCGCTCCCGCTCATACGCGGTCAGGGTATAGGGTCCCGCCTGTATCTCATGCCGCAGCATAAAAGCGGGGGCTGCTAGACGCTGCGCGGCCTCCTGCTCCATGGGCCCGCAGGCGGCGAGGAGGGCGAGCCCGAGGAAGGCAAGGCGTTTCATGTCTCAATCTCCACTATAAGAGGTGTGTGGTCCGATGGGGTGTCCCAACCCCGGGGCCCGGCGTCAACCTCGCACGAAACGAGCCTATCGGCAAGGGCCGGGGCGAGGAGGGCGTGGTCTATGCGGATGCCCTTGTTCGCGCCCCAGGCCCCGCCGCGATAAGACCAAAAGGTGTAGGGTCCCGGCCCTCCCGGCGTGCGGGCCCGCAGGGCGTCCGTCAGGCCCAGGTGGAGCAGGGCGCGATAGGCCGCGCGGCTCTCGGGCTGGAACAGGGCATCGCCCACCCAGGCACGGGGGTCATAGCAGTCCGCGTCCTGGGGGATGATGTTAAAGTCTCCCGCGATGAGGAAGGGCACGCGCGCCTCGCGCAGGTGCTGCACCCTGTGGTAGAGGCGCTTCAGCCAGGCGAGTTTATAGGTGAACTTCTCGGACCCGACGGGGTTGCCGTTGGGGGCGTAAATGTTGATGAGGCGCTCCCCCGTGGACAGCGCCACCTCCAGGTATCGGGCCTGGGGGTCGTCCGCGTCCAGGCGCGCACGCACCACTGTGAACGGCACGCGGGCGAGGACGGCCACGCCGTTGTACGCCTTTTGCAGGGTCGCCGCGCTCTCATAGCCGGGGAACTCTGCGGCCAGCGTCTCCCCCTTTACCTCCTGCAAGAGCAGGGCGTCCGGCGCACGCGCCTCCAGGAACCGGGCCACGTGTGCCGCGCGGGCCTTTAGGGAGTTTACGTTCCACGTGGCGATGGTCAGGGGCATGTGGGGCGTTATAGCAGATCCCGGCCCAGCCGCAAAAAGCCCCAGCGCAACAAAGGGGCGTGTTGTGGGGCCCGGCCACCTGGGGCAGTGTGCTGCCAAAAGGGGGGCGCAGGTGGACTGGCGTGTTGAGGAGTATGAGGGCCTGCCCTCCACGCAGGACGTGGTGAAGGCGCGCGCGGCGACGGGCGAAGCGGAGGGCCTGGTCGTCCGGGCCCTCTGGCAGGAGGCGGGCTATGGACGCCGTGGCCGCACCTGGGCCTCACCTCTTGGGAACCTATACGCGTCCGCCCTGCTGCGCCCCCCGGCTCTTGCGGCGACGCGGGCGGGGGAGCTGTCCCTTGTCGCGGGGGCGGCCCTGGCCCTGGCCCTGCCCGGCGCGCGGCTGAAGTGGCCCAATGACCTCCTCATCGGCGGGCGCAAGTGCGCCGGAGTCTTGGTGGAGACGGGCCTGTCTGGGGCGGTGGTCGCCTGGGCCGCGCTGGGCATGGGCGTGAATGCGGACGCCCCCCCGCCGGGTGCTGGGGCCGTGCCGGGCGCGGATCTGGACGCCATCTTGGAGGCGCTGGCCGAGGTCTATGCGCTGTGGCAGAGGGCGGGCCTGGCCCCCGTGCGCGCGGCCTGGCTGGCCCGGTGCGCGCACGCGCCCGGGCAACGCATCACCGCTGCGGGGCACACGGGCGTGTTTCAGGGCCTGGACGCGGACGGGGCCCTGCTCCTGTCTGGGCGGAGGGTCACGACGTAAGAAAGGGCCTGCCAGATCTGCCAGAATGTGGGGAATCAGGATGTTGGCACGCCTTGCGCCCTGGGCCGTAGAGGGGTATCGTTCGGGCACCATGAGAGTCCTCGCCCTTTCCGTCGCCCTGGTCCTTGCCGCTGGCTCCGCCCCGGCGGCTTTTGAGTACACCCCTCCCCCGGCGCAAGAGGCCCGGCCTCCTGTGTCGCCAGCCCCCGCGCCCCGGGTGTCTGCGGTGCCGCTTCCCCCCGTGTCGGCAGGGCCCGCGCCCCGTATGCCCAGGGAGGCCTCCCTTCCCGTGCCTGCGCCCATCAGGCTCACGCCGGAGCCCCAGGCGCGCGTGTCGCGGCAGGCTGTCCTCCCCGCCGTGCCCACGGCCCTGACCCCTGCCCCTGCGGACATGTCGGCCCCCGCGCGGGAGCGCTCCAAGCCGGAGCCCGTTTTGATTCGGGAGTCTGACCTCTCCTCTGCCCGGCCTCCGCAGCGCACGTCTGCGCGGGCAGAAACCGCAAAACCCTCTTTGTTCATAGACCCAAACCCCCTGGGGGCCGGGCACGCACACACCCCGGTTGCGCCGCGCCCCTCTGCTCACCAACAGGGGTTGCGCGGTGGCCACGCTGTCCAGGCTTCTAGGCCCCTTGTTCAGGGCTTTGGGAAGAATATTCCCCTGGGCCTGGCCCTCGCGCAGGTTGTTCCGGCGCGCTATGCGTATGACTTTGCCCCCGGCACGGCGGACAAGATGGGCGCACGCGTCTCTTGGGAGGGCGGTGGCCGCCCGTGGGAGGTTGTGGCGCGGGACATGCTGGCCCCTTTGGGCCTGACCCTGCACATACAGGGTGACGCGGTGGTTATCGCGGCCCGATGATGCCCTTGTCCCGCAGGAGGGCCTCTAGCTCTCCGGTGGTGGCCATCTCGCGCACGATATCGCAGCCCCCTATAAACTCCCCGGCCACGTACAGCTGGGGCAGCGTTGGCCAGCCCGTAAAGTCCTTTATCGCCTGCCGGAGGGTGTTGTCCTCCAGGACGTTGACCGCCGTAAACGGCGCACCCAGGTCTGCCAGGGCCTGCACAACCGTCGCCGAGAACCCGCACTGCGGGAAGGCGGCTGTTCCCTTCATGTACAGCACGACAGGCGTGCCCCTGATCTCCTTCTCAATGGCCGCGTGGGCGGGGTTTTGCATGGCTTAGCCCTCCTTCTTGTGTCGCACGTACATCTGGTACATCCCAGAAAAGGTACCGGGGTTTTTTGCCTCAAACGCGGCCCAGTTGTCCAGGCACGTCCGCGCCGGGTCGTCGGGGAACGCCGCGTCATAGGCCAAGCGGACCCGCGCATTGGGCAGGGTGAAGCCGTGGAAGGCCAAGCCCGCGCCGTCTATCAGGCGCTGAAGCCCGGGGATGGTAAACCGGTGCTCTTGAACGTGGAACAAAAGGTCCCGGCAGGAGGAGGTGGAGCAGAAGTCCCGCGAGGCGGCAAGGTTGCGCATAGTGCTCTCGCCCGCGCGGGCCTGGTCCTGGACCCACGCGCGGCAGGCGCGGATGCCCTCTGGCGTGGTGGGCCAGCCCTGGCGCGCGACTTGTGCGCGCACAGCCACGACTCCGGCTCTGGCGGACTCACTATACAGCCCCAGCCGCATGAGGCCGCTAGGGGCCAGAAGGGCTGCAAGGGCCGCCAGGCCCGCCGCCGGGTCGGCCATGTGGTGCAGCACGCCGGCGCACTCTATGCGCTCAAAGGCCCGGCCCTCTAAAGCCTTGGCCAGGCCCAGGATGTCCGCCTGCGCGAAGCGGATGTTCGTCAGGCCCATCTCGCCTGCCTTACGCTGCGCATAGGCCAGCGACGCGCGCGAAAGGTCCACGGCCAGGACGTCCAGCGCTCCGTGCTCTTTGGCCATGTCTATGCCGTTGCGCCCTGTGCCGCAGCCAGCGACCAGAACCTGTGGCCGCCAGCCGCCAAAGATGCGCGCCGCGTCCCACCCGACGCTCTCATAGCTCCCCCCCTGCCGCGTCAGGCGCCGCCAGCGGGGGTAGGGACTCTCCTCGTACTGGGCCCGGACGGCCTGCGAGACATCGTCCTCCACAGGCGTGAGGCTCGGCATCCGCGCGGCCAGCGCCCGCTCTGCCTCCACAGCCTCCACCTGCTCATGCGCCACGTCTGTCAGCCCCGCCCGGGCCAGGGCCCTGCCCAGCGCGGGGGCATTGGGCAGGGCCGCCAGGGGGCCATAGCACGCGGCCAGGAGAATGGACGCAGGCTTCCGCTCCGCCCCGCGCCCCACCGCGTCCCGAAGGGCGGCGGCCTGCGCGGCCTCCTGAGGCTCCACGGCAAAGACATACTCGCTAAAAAAGCACTGCTGCGCCAGGGCCGCGAGGAAGGGCATAGGACCCGCGCCTTTGTCCAGGCAATACCGCCGCAGGTGAGTGAGCAGGCGCTCTATGTCCGGGCGGACGACCAGGCACTCGGCCAGGCCCAGGGTGACAAAGTCCCGGCACAAAAGGCCCTGGGCCTCCTCCTCCGCCGCGGCGAACAGGCTGGCGAAGTCTGCGTAGCTCGGCACCTTGGCCAGGGCCCGCAGGGTCTCTAGCTCTGGGTCTTGCGCAAAGAGCGCGGCCCAGACGTGAGAAAGGCGCGCCCCGTCCATGGACCCGCTGCTCAGGGCGCGGGTGAAGGCGGAAGCCAGGGGGGCGCTAAAGGTCAGGCCCGAGGTGTTCAGCAACACCGCGCAGAAATAGGCCAGGACATCCGCGTCCTCGGGCGCGGCCTCCAGCGCCGTGGCGGCGTAGGCTAGGGCCTTCACATGGTCGTCGCTAGCCATGGCGTCCAGGGCCATCAGGCCCACAGCGTGGGCGTGGCTTGGGTCTATCTCCAGCGCACGGGCCAGGAGCCTGCGCGCCTCGGCACGCTGCCCACCCGGCTCAAACAGGTGCCACCGCGCCAGCCCCGTGAGGGCCTCCGCCGTCACCCCGGCCCGGAGGGAGGTCTCCCACGCCTTGCGCGCCAGGGCACCCATCCCGTCCATGCGAAAGTTCCGGGCAAGGCCGTTCAGGGCCTCCGGCTGCGGGGCACCGTTTTCGGCGAGCGCGCGGTAGGCCTCCGACGCGCCCCGGTGGTCCCCCTCGCCCTCCAGAATCTGTGCCAGGGCCAAGCGGGCCTCTTGCGCCCCAGGGTCCAGGGCCAGCGCCCGCCGCGCCGCGCGCTTCGCCGGGCCCATGCGGCCCGCGCCTGCCTCCGCCCGCGCCAAAAGCACCAGAATGCGCGGGTGTTCTCCGCCGGCGCGCAGTGCCGCCCTATACCCCGCGCGCGCGGCCTTCCAGTCCCCCCGCCGGTGCGCGGCCCCGGCCTCTGCCAGGTGGTCCATGACCGCCCCCTGTGCCTTGTGCGCCACCTTGCCCGCCATGCGTGCACCCTACAGGGTCGCGCTGTGTAATGCCAGAGCCTCGCCGCCGGGCTTGACGTCCCGCGCGGCGGGCGCAAGGCTCCCCGGCATGGCGTCGGCTCTCACCATAGGCACGCGCGGTTCTCCCCTGGCCCTGTGGCAGGCGCGGGCGGTGGCTGCGGCCCTGCCCGTGGCGGCGGAGGTCGTGCCCATCGGGGTCGCAGGCGACTGGCGCACGGGGGACGCAGAGGCCCCCTTGCCAGAGGATCAGGGCGGCAAGGCCCTGTTCGCGAAGGAGATTGAGCAGGCCCTTTTGGCCCGGGCCGTGGACTGCGCTGTGCACTCGGCCAAGGACCTGGCCGCCACCCTGCCAGAGGGCCTCATCCTGGCCGCCTGCCTGCCCCGGGGGGAGGCGCGGGACGTCCTGGTAGGCGCGGAGCCCGGCCCCGGCGCGCGCATAGGCACCACCAGCCCCCGCCGCGCGGCGTTTGCGCGGTCCCTGTGGCCGGGCGCAGCGGTCATTGCCGTGCGGGGGAACGTGGGCACGCGCCTGGACAAGCTGGACGCAGACGCCGTGGACGCCCTAATCCTCGCGGGGGCCGGCCTGGCGCGCCTGGGCTTCGCACACCGCGTGACGCGCTACCTATCCGTGGAGGAGATGCTCCCCGCCGCAGGGCAGGGGGCGATCGCCGTGGAGGCACGGGCGGACTCCCCGCACCTCAAAATGCTGCGCGGCGCGGGGTGCGGCACGACCCTGGCCTGCCTCTTGGCGGAGCGCGCTGTGGTGACGGCCCTGGGCGCGGGGTGCCGGGATGCCGTGGCGGCCCACGCTGTGCCGCAGGGCCGGGGCCTGTGGCTGCGCGCCTGGTGGCGCGGGCGTTTCGCCGAGGCGCAGGGCCTGAACCCCATCGCCCTGGGCAGAGACGTTGCGGGCAGGTTGGCATGATACAGGCCCCCCCAGGCGTCACCCTGATCGCTGTGTCCAAGCAGCAGCCGGAAGCGCGCATCGCGGCGGCTCTGGCGGCGGGGCAGCGCGTGTTCGGCGAAAACCGGGTGCAGGAGGCGCACGGGCGCTGGGCGCACCGGCGCGAGGGCATAGACCTCCACCTCATCGGCCCGCTGCAGACGAATAAGGTGCGTGACGCGCTTGCGCTGTTCGACGTCATCCACACGCTGGACAGGCCAAAACTGGTGCGCGTGGTTAAGGCCGCCGGGCCGCGCCGCGCGCGCGCGTTTTTTGTGCAGGTGAACACGGGTGAAGAGGCCCAAAAGGCCGGGTGCCTACCGCAGGACTTGCCCGCGCTTTTGCATGAATGCAACGGCCTGCCCGTCACCGGCTTTATGTGCATCCCGCCGGTGGGGGAGCCGCCGGAGCTGCACTTCGCGCTCCTGAAAACCCTGGCCGAGGCGCACGGCCTGCCGCACCTGTCCATGGGCATGAGCGCAGACTGGGAGGCCGCCGTCGCCCTGGGCGCGACTCACATCCGCCTGGGCAGCGCTTTCTTTGGTCCCCGCGCCGGGGTAAAACCCGGTGCATGACTCGCCCCGCCGCTGCGCTCCTGGCCCTGGCCGTCCTCATAGCGGACCAAGCCACAAAGTGGCTCGTCACCACGCAGGCCTTGGCCGCCGCGCCGGCCTCTTTCTCCGCGTGGTTCGCCGCGCCGCCCGCAGCGGTTGAGGGCACAAACCTGCCCCTCTTGCCTTTTTTGGACCTGACCCTGGTCTTGAACAGGGGGGTGAGCTTCGGCCTGCTGTCCGGCGCGCACGGCATCTTCACGCCCCTGCTTTTGTCTGTCGTGACCCTGGCCGTCACGGCTGCCCTGGCCGTCTGGCTCGCGCGGAGCGCGCCCGGCTTGCAGCGCCTGGCCCTGGCCCTTATCATCGGGGGCGCGGCGGGCAACCTGGTGGACAGGCTGCGCCTGGGCGTGGTTGTGGACTTCGTGGATTTCCACGCCTGGGGGTGGCACTGGCCCGCCTTCAACCTGGCCGACGCGGCCATCGTGGCTGGCGTGGGCCTGATTGTGCTGACCACGCTTCTGCGGGAGGGGGAGACATGACGCGCAAGGCCCTGTGTGCACTGGCTGTTTTGGCCCTGGCCGCGTGCTCTGGCGCGCAGGAGCAGCTGGGCCTGACCACCGCGCCGCCGGACCCGTTTTTGGTGACGCGGCACGCGCCGCTGGAGATGCCCCTGGACTATGCCCTGCGTCCGCCGCAGCCCGGCGCGCCAAGGCCGCAGGAGATCCGGCCCGTCGATGCGGCCCGCGCCGCCGCTCTGGGTCCTGCCCCGTCCCGGTCCGGGCCCAGCGCGGGGGAGGCCGCGCTGCTCCGCGCTGCAGGGGCCCAGTACGCAGACCCAGGCGTGCGGGCGAAGCTGGCCACAGAGAGCCCGGCCCTGGCCGAGGCGCAAAAGCCCGCGGTGCAAAAACTCCTGGGTGTCACCTTGGGCACGTCCACGGAGGGCACGACGGAGGCCCTGGACCCGGTGGCCGAGGCCCAGCGTCTGCGCAAAGCGGCGGACGCGGAGCAGCCCTAGGCCCGTAGGGCGCACGCCCACCCATGCTGCGCCGCAGCATAAACGCTGCCCCCAGGCCACAGAAAATATTGTATACTCAGGGCACTGGGCGGTCTTGCGCACCCAAAGACCACCCCAATCGCGCCACCGCACGGACACCGCCCCGCTGCCGCTGTGATACCGCCCAGATACCGCTGGGCCACCTCACGGCTGCCGCCTAGGCACCGCCCCGCTGCCATTTTGCCCCCGCCCGCACGCCCCCCAAAAAACCGCTTGACAGTAGGATAAAAATCCTATATACTGCCCTCAGAGCGTGTTTCAGATAAGGAAGAAAGGGCAAGACCATGACCGCAAACATCCCAAACCTCGGGAGCTTAATAGAGCCAAACCACAAAAAGCGCTGCATCACCGTCCGCCTCGCGCCCCAGACGCACGACGCCTTGCGCCGCGCCGCCGCGTTGGAGCACCGGACCATGGCGGCCCTCGTACACAGGGCGCTGGAGGCCCATTTTGACACCGTGCAGGTCTGGGGCTCCGCCGGCACCCGCGCGTCCCTGACCAAGGCCGTGGCCATGTGCTGGGAGCCCAACCCGCTGAGCCACCTGCTTAAGTTGGTTATAAGCTTTCCCTGCCTCGCCACGAACACAGAGCGCGCACTGTGGCGGGCCATCATGGACGATGAGAGGTGCTGGCGCAGGGTGCGCCCCAAGGGCCCGGAGCCTGGCGCAAAGGCCTCGTGGGATACCGGGTCCGATAACCTGAACCTCACCGCCGTGTGCGAACACTACTACGCGCGCATCGTGGGGTTGTGATTACCCCCGCAGCATATCAATCGTGCGGGTGATCATCGCGCGGGCCTGCTCTATCATGCCCAGGTTCGCGTCATAGGAGCGCTGGGCCTCCCGCGCGTCGGCGACCTCTATCAGGCTCTCCACGTTGGGCATGCGCACATAGCCGTTCGCGTCCGCGCCGGGGTGGCCGGGGCGCAGGGCCATGGAAAAGGGCGTGCGCGTGTCGGGCTCTATGCTGCCCACGCGCACCAGGGGCAGGCCCGTGGCGCGGTCCACCTCGTTGCGGAAGGTGATGACCTTCCGGCGATAGGGCTCGCCCCCTGGCTCTTTGGCTGCGGAGTCTGCGTTGGCCAGATTTTCCGTGACGACGCGCAGGCGCGCGCCCTGGGCCCGCATCCCCGCCGCTGCGATGACTATGCTGTCGGATATGTCCATGGTTTACTGCCTCCCCAGCGCTGTTCTGATAAGACCCGCCTGCCGCTGATACAGCGTTGTGGCCAGGTTGTAGTCCTGGAGCGTCTCGGACGCCGCGACCATCTGCTCCTCCAAGATCACCGCGTTGCCGTCCGGCGCGCGCTCCCACGGGCTGCCCCAGTCCTGGGTCTTCGCCGCACCCGGCGCGCCGCCCATGGCCATGTGCGCGGGGTTGGTCCGCGCGAGTGTGACGCCCGCGTTATCCAAGAGGCCCGCAAAGGACTGGGGTTTAAGGTCCTGCGGCGTGTAGTCGGGCGTGTTGGCGTTCGCGATGTTCGCCATGATGAGGGACTGCCGCTGCGCGAGGTAGTCCATCCGCCCGACCAGGGCCTTGAGCAGCGGGATGTTCTGTGTACTCATGCCGCCGGGAAAGGAGTGCAAGCCCCGTGCCACACCCGCGCGCGATCGTCCTGGCCGGATACGGCCTGAACTGTGAGGTAGAGACCGCCCACGCCTTCGCGGCGTGCGGGGCGGCGGCGGAGGTTGTGCATATAGCGGACCTCCTGGCCGCGCCGGAGAATCTCGCCGGGGCGCAGATTCTCGCGGTGCCGGGGGGGTTCTCGTTCGGGGACGACACGGGGTCCGGCAACGCCCTCGCGCAGCTTCTGCGCCTGCGCCTGGGGGACGCGCTGGCCGCCTTCCACGCCCGCGACACGCTCACCATAGGCATCTGCAACGGGTGCCAGGTCCTCGTCCGCCTGGGGCTGTTGGAGGGCCGCACCGACATCGCCCTGACGCACAACGCCGGCGGGCGGTACGTGTGCCGGTGGGTGGACCTCGCGCCGGAGGGGGCCTCCCCCTGGCTCGCGGGCGTGGGGCGGATGCACATCCCCGTCGCGCACGGGGAGGGGCGGTTTGTCCTGGCCGAGGGCGCGCGCCCACACGTGGCTCTGCGCTACGTCCCCGGCCAGTCGGGGGGCCTGCCCCACAACCCAAACGGCTCCACGGACGATATCGCGGGCGTCACGGACGCAAGCGGGCGCGTCCTGGCCCTGATGCCCCACCCAGAGCGGGGTATGTACGCGTGGCAGCGCGACGACGCGCCAGAGCGCGGCCCGAACGTGCCCGAGGAAGCGGACGGCATGCGCCTTTTCCGCGCAGGGGTGGCCTACTTCGCGTGAGCAGGCCCCTACTTCCCCTGGGTGCGGGCCTTGCTCCTGCGGCACTCTGGACAGCGCAAAATTTGGCCCGCGCCGCCGCACTGTGATACGATGAATACGTGGGCCCATAAGAGCCCGCGCGCCACCGCCCGGATCAAAAGAGGCGGGGTGCGCAGAACATATAGAGGAGGTGTGTGATGGCCAGTCCCAGTGAAGAAGCCCTTCCCAGTCAGGAAGCTATCAATGAACTTGCGCGCGCGGCGCATGCGGGCGATAAGCCTGGGGTCAACATGATGCTGGATGCGTTCCCAGACGGGCCGGGCCGGAGGGAGCTCCTGATGGGCTATCCTACGCAGGAGTTGGAGTTTTCGACAGGAAAATATACGGGCGTGTCTGCTCAGGCCGCAGCCATAGCTATGGGCCATGAGAAGGTGGCCATTGCCCTTATTGAGGCGGCAAACGGTAATATTGACATTCTTAACAAACCAGCGACTAAAGATTACAGTGAGATTAATATTTATGGTGCTGCTGTGCATGCCCAAGATTCCGTGATTAAGGCTTTTTTGGACGCAGGCGTGTCCATAAATGCGCGGGGTTTGGAAGGGGCAACGCCAGCCCATGGGGCAGCGTATCGTGGGCATGTTGGTACCAGCTTACAGATCTTGCGCCATGGGGCAGATCCCACCCTGACGGCCGATGGGGAAGAGCTGTACGATGTTTTGCAGGGCAAAACCCCGGCGGGGTGGGCCGAGGCCAGATCTGATCCCAAGAATACGCAGTGGGCAGAATGGAGAGAGAAAAACCCAGAATTTGTGGCGGGCTTGCCCAAAACGGCGGCCCTGTGGCACGCGGCGGAGGTGGCGTGGACAACAAACGACACCGCGAAGCTGGATGACGCGCTGGATAGGGCGCAGGCTGCGGGCGTCGATCGGGGGGAGTTGACCACCGCCATCGCGCAGGGGCTTGCGAACGCCGAAAAGCCCCCCAAGCATGCGGGCGCCATCATCGCGCACCTGGAGGGGCAGGCCCCCGACGCCGACCGCACGGCCCAGGCGGACGCCGACGCCTCGCGGCTGTTTGAGCCACTTGACACGCTGGCAAAGCAATTCGAGCCCCAAGCGAGAGGTGAAGTTAGGCAGGATGAATTTAAAAGGGTTCAAAAGGCCTTGGCACAGCTGGGCTACCCTGTGGGTAAACCGGATGGGGTTGTGGGCGCCAGGACGATTGAGGCCATAGGGAGATTCGCTGCTGACAATGGCCTGCCGTTCGATCCAACGGAGGGGCTTACCCCAAGTATGGGGTATAAGATCGAACTTGCGGCTGCGAAAGAAAGGGGTGCGCTGCAACCAAGCGACTCGCTGCTTGCTTCTGGTGCTGCGGGCGGCAGCCCTCAGGATGAAGTGGGTCCGTGGGGCGTGCCCCAGGCCCGTTGGAACCGGGGTGGTGATGCAGACGCAGCTCTTAAGCTTTGGACAGGCCTATAAGTTATGTCTCCCGGCCCGGGGTTTGCGTTGTGCGGTGGGCCGCAGCGCATTTGATGATCCACTGGCCGCGCTGGCGCGGGAGATGGCCTAGCGCCCCTACTTCCCCTTGCGCTTGCCGCGCCCGCCGCCGCGCGGGGGCCGCTTGGGCTTTTTGGCGGCCTCGGCCAGGACGGCCACGGCCCGGTTCATGCCCACGGAGAGCACGTCGTCGTCCTTGGGCAGGGAGGTGAAGGCCCCGTCGTGCTTCAGGTACGGGCCGAAGCGGCCTATCCCGGCGGTGACCTCCTTGCCCGTGTCCGGGTGCGTGCCCAGGGCGCGCGGGAGGGAGAGCAGCGCAAGCGCGCTGTCCAGGGTCACAGACGCGGGCTCCACGCCCTTGGGCAGGCCCTGGCGCTTGGGCTTTGGCGCAGCCTTGGACGGCTTGCCGGACTTGGTCAGGGGCGGCGGCGCGTCCGGGTCCGCCTCCATCTGCACATAGGGGCCATAGGGGCCGTCCCGCACGGAAACCTCACGCCCTGTGGCGGGGCACGCGCCCAGGACCCGGGGCTCCGCGCGCGGGGCGGCCTCTGCCTCCCCCGCGACCAGGGGGCGGGTGTAGCGGCACTCCGGGTACGCCGAGCAGCCGATGAACGCCCCGAACTTGCCCAGGCGCAGGCCCAGCCGCCCCGTGCCGCACTTGGGGCACGCGCGCTCCCCGCCGGGGAAGAGGTGGTCGGCCAGGTCGGCCTCCAGCTGGTCTATCACCTGGGTGATGGTCAGGTCCTTCGTCCCCGCCACGGCCCTGGAAAACCCGTCCCAGAACTGCCCCAGCGCGTCGCGCCAGCCCACGTCGCCGGAGGCAATGGCGTCCAGCTCCTCCTCCAGGCTCGCGGTGAAGCCATAGTCCACGTAGCGGCCAAAGAACTTGGTCAAGAAGGTTGTCACAATCCGCCCCCGGTCCTGCGGCACGAACCGGCGGCTCTCCATGGAGACGTAGTCACGGTCGCGCAGCACCTGGAGGATGGAGGCATAGGTGGACGGGCGGCCGATGCCCAGCTCCTCCAGCCGTTTGACCAGAGAGGCTTCCGTGTACCGGGGCGGGGGCTGCGTGAAGTGCTGCGACGGCGTGACGGCCAGGAGCTTCACGCCCTCCCCCTGCGCCATGGGGGGCAGGCGGCGGCCATCCTCGTCCTCCTCATCGTCCTTGTCCTCATGGTATAGGGTCAGGAAGCCGTCAAACACCAGGACCTGCCCCGTGGCGCGCAGGACTACGTCGTCTGTCCCGTCCGATATGTCCACGGCGGTCTGCTCCAGGCGGGCGTTTTCCATCTGGGACGCCACTGCCCGCTTCCATATCAGCGCATACAGTCGCGCCGCGTCGGCCTCCAGGCCTGTGGGGGCCTTTTTGCCCAGGTCTGTGGGGCGGATGGCCTCGTGCGCCTCCTGGGCGTTTTTGGCCTTGGACTTATACAGGCGCGGCGTTTTGGGGAGGTACGTGGGGCCGTAGTCTTTTTCTATGACCTCGCGCGCCTGGTCCACGGCCTCTGGCGAGAGCGTCGTGCCGTCCGTGCGCATGTAGGTGATAAGCCCAGCCTCGTAGAGGCTCTGCGCCACGCGCATGGTCCGCGCCGCCGTCATGGACAGCTTGCGCGCGGCCTCCATCTGGAGCGTGGAGGTGATGAAGGGCGGCGCGGGGGAGCGGCGGACCTCCTTGGCCTCCACCTTCTGCACGGCCAGCGCCTTGCCCTCCACCCGCGCGGCGGCGGCCTGGGCCGCGCCCTCATCGGGGATGTCAAACTTGCCAAGCTTGTTCCCGGCCAGGTGCGTGAGGCGCGCGGTGAACGGCGCGCCCTTGGCGGTGTGGCAGTCCGCAGCAATCTGCCAGTACTCGCGGGGCGTAAAGGCCTCAATCTCGGCTTCGCGCTCGCAGATCGCGCGCAGCGCCACAGACTGCACCCGCCCCGCAGAGCGCGCGCCGGGCAGCTTCCGCCACAGCACGGGGGAGAGGGTGAATCCCACGAGGTAGTCCAGCGCGCGCCGGGCGAGGTACGCCTCCACCAGGGGGGCGTCCAGCGCGCGGGGGTGCGCGAAGGCGTCCTGAACGGCGGCCTTGGTGATGGCGTTGAAGGTGACGCGCTGGACCTTTTTGCCCTTCAGGGCCCCCGCGTCGTCCAAGATCTCCTTTACGTGCCACGCGATCGCCTCTCCCTCCCGGTCCGGGTCCGGGGCGAGGGTCAGGGTGTCGGCCCCCTTCAGGGCGCTCTTTATGGCCGCTATGGTCTTGCTCGCGCGGGGGTCCACCTCCCACCGCATGGCAAAGCCCGCCGCCGGGTCCACAGAGCCGTCCTTTTGCACCAGGTCGCGCACATGGCCGTAGGACGCCATGACCCGCCAGCCGGGGCCCAGGTACTTCTCAATGGTCTTGGCCTTCGCGGGGGACTCAACGATGACGAGGTTTGTGTCCATGGGGGCCCTCCTTGGCAGAGGCTGCCCGGCGCGTCAAGGCGCGGGGCGATTCATGCAGGCCACGCGGGCCTGGGAGTCTATGCGGACAGACACCCGGGCGCTGGGCGTGCCCCGGAATAGCCGCGCGTAGGCGTTGGCGTAGCAGGCGCAGTACCCGTCCGCGTCCCCGCGCCAGCCGGGCGGAGTCAGCGTTGGGCGCCCTATGCACCGCGCGTAGGCCCATCCCGCGCGGCCCGGGACGTTCGGGCAGGCGTCCTGCACGGCCATGAGGACGCCGTTTCGGTCTGCGTCTGGGCCCTGCGCGATGCGCTCACCAAAAAACCGCGCGGCCAGGCACGGGCAGTCATAGTGTGCCGCCACAAAGGGGTTGCCCGCGCACTCCGCCTCCACCTCTATGGCCTCTTGGATGAACTCGGGCGGGATGAGGTCCCACGGGATGTCGCCCCCCTGCGCCAGGGCGGGGAGGGGGAGGAGGACAACAGCCAGGAGAAGCAGAGCCCTACTGCCCCAATATCTTGCGCAGTGGCTCCACAAGGTCCGTTTTCTCCCAGGCAAAGCCCCCGTCGGCCTCTGGCTCCCGCCCGAAGTGGCCGTACGCCGCTGTGCGGGCGTATATGGGCCGCGCGAGGTCCAGGTGGGCGCGGATGCCCCGGGGGGTCAGGTCCATCACGCGGTCAATCGCGGCCACGAGCGCGGCCTCGGGCACGGTGCCGGTCCCGGCGGTGTTGATGTAGACAGACAGGGGCTTGGCCACGCCGATGGCGTAGGACAGCTGTATGGTGCAGGTGTCTGCGTACCCGGCGGCCACGATGTTCTTGGCCAGGTAGCGCGCGGCGTAGGCGGCGGAGCGGTCCACCTTTGTGCAGTCCTTGCCGCTGAAGGCCCCCCCGCCGTGGGGCGCGGCGCCGCCGTAGGTGTCCACGATGATCTTGCGCCCGGTGAGCCCTGCGTCCCCCACGGGGCCGCCGATGACGAAGCGCCCCGTTGGGTTCACGTAGAACGCCTCCTGGTCGCACATCCAGCCCTTGGGCAGGACACCCTCTACGTGCGGGCGGACGATCTCGCGCACCTGGTCCTGTGAGAGGCCGTCAGCGTGCTGGGTGGAGACCACGATGGAGGTCGCCCGCATGGGCCGCCCGGAGCGGTACTCCAGCGTCACTTGCGACTTCGCGTCTGGGCCCAGCTCTGGACACGCGCCGGAGTGCCGCGCCTCGGCCAGGGAGCGCAGGATCGCGTGCGCGTAGTATATGGGCGCGGGCATAAGGGCAGGCGTCTCGCGGCAGGCGTAGCCGAACATAATGCCCTGGTCCCCCGCGCCGTCGGCATCCACGCCCTGCGCGATGTCCGGGGACTGCTGGTGGAGGAGAACGTCCACCTGCGCGGTGCGGTGGCTGAAGCCCTCTTGCGCGTAGCCAATGTCGCGCACGGCGGCGCGGGCCACGGCCTCTAGGTCCGCCTTGGTGACGCTCTTGGGCACGCGGACCTCCCCCGCCATCACGATCCGGTCCGTGGTCACCAGGGTCTCGCACGCCACGCGGGCGTCCGGGTCGTGCGTGAGGCAGTGGTCCAGCACCGCGTCCGAGATCCGGTCACAGACCTTGTCCGGGTGCCCCTCGGACACCGATTCTGATGTAAAAATAAAGTCCTGCAGGCCCTGGGCGGCGCTGGGGGTGATGGGCAGAGTCTTGGCGGCGAGGGCAGGTGGCGGGTTCATGGGCATCGGGGCTCCTTACTTTACGGGTTGCGGTGGGCCGCGCAGCGTAGCCCAGGGCGCGGGCGGCGCGCAAGGGGCCAGAAAAATGCTGTGGCGCAGCTTTTTTTCCTTGCCACGCAGAGGAAAAGTGTTGTATACTCAGAACACTAGGCGGGCCCGCGCACCCAAATTCCACCGGAATCGCGCTACCGCCGTGGTACCGCGCTGCTACCGCCGTGCTACCGCTCAGATACTGCCGTGATGCCGCCGGGCCACCGCGCAGCCACCATTTTGCGGGTCCTGGCAGGCCCTTTGGCTTCCAAACCCTGCGGCGCCGCGCAAGAGCAGGCTGTCACAGCCCCCCCACAAAGTTGCGCAGCAGGGCGTGCCCACGCTCCGTGGCGATGCTCTCGGGGTGGAACTGCACCCCGTGGAGGGGCAGATCTCTGTGCTGCAAGCCCATGATGATGTCGCCGGTCCAGGCCGTCACCCCAAAGCAGTCTGGCAGGCTGGGCCGCTCCACGATCAGCGAGTGGTAGCGCGTGGCGGTCAGGGGGCTGGGCAGGCCCGCGAACAGGCCCGTGCCGGCGTGCTGCACCTGGTCCACCTCTCCGTGCACGGGGCGCGGGGCGCGCACGACCCGGCCCCCGAACGCCTGGCCCAGGGCCTGATGCCCCAGGCACACGCCCAGCAGGGGCACAGCCGCCCGCGCGGCGGCGCGGACCATGTCCAGGGTGATGCCGCTCTCGTCTGGCGTGCCGGGGCCGGGGGAGAGCACCACGGCCCGGGGCGCGAGGGCCATCACCTCCGCCGCGGTGGAGGCGTCGTTGCGGATGACGCGCACGTCCCCCGCGCCCACGTCTCCCAGGTAGTGCACCAGGTTCCAGGTGAAGCTGTCGTAGTTGTCTATGAGGACGATCATGGGCCCCTTATATCACGCACCCCAGAGCATCCGTCCAGCGATGGCGAGCATGAACACTGCGAAGGCCCGGCGCAGGGGGGCGGTGTCCAGGGCGTGCGCGGCGCGGGCACCCAGGGGGGCGGCCAGGACGGAGAAGGGGGCGATCACGGCCCAGGCGGGCAGGCAGACATAGCCCAGGGCCCCGGGAACTCCGGTTGCCGCGCCCCAGCCTATGGCGATGAAGCCGAGCGTGGCGGGGGCCGATATCGCGGGGTTCGTGGCCGCGCCGGTGCCCACGGCGCTGTGCATGCGCATGCCGGAGGCCACAAGCAGGGGCACGATGAGCAGCGCACCGCCCAGGCCCATCAGGGCCGCAAGCAGGCCCACCCCCGCCCCCGCTGCGGTGATCCAGGGGCCAGGTGGGGGCGCGCGGTACCGGGCCGGGTCTATGAACATGAGCGCAGCCACCCCCGCGACGGTCAGGCCAAAGATGGTGCGCAGGGCGGCGGTGTCGGCGACGCTTGCGGCCGCCACACCTGCGAGCGCGCCTGCCAGGGCTCCGGGCGCAAGCCGGCGCCACAGGGCCCAATCCACCGCCCCGCGGCGCCAGTGCGCGCGGGCGGAGGAGAGCCCCGTGGGCAGGATGGTCGCAAGGGCGGTCCCCACGGCCAGGTGCATCGCGTGCGCCCCGCCATAACCCAGGGCGGCGAGGCCGAAATACAGGCCGGGCACGAGGATGAGGCCCCCGCCGATGCCCAGCATACCCGCGAAAAACCCCGTCAGGGCCCCCATTGCGGAAAGGGCCAGAGCCACTGGGCCCCAGGCCGCAATAAGGTCCATTGCGCTCTAAGCCCCCTGGGCCTTCTCATCCCCCGGCAGGCGTGCTTGCACCCCGGTGAGGGCCTCCCACGGGGACAGGGCGTCAAAGTCCCGGTAGTCTTGGACGAGGTCCACGGGGCCGTACGCCACACGCGCGGTTTCTGGGTCATAGCGGACCTCCACATGGCCCGTCAGGGGGAAGTCCTTGCGCAGCGGGTGGCCGTCAAAGCCGTAATCGCACAAGATGCGCCGCAGGTCCGGGTGCCCGGAAAAGGGGATGCCAAACATGTCCCACACCTCACGCTCGTACCAGTTCGCGCAGGGCCACAGGGGCAGGACGCTGGGAACAGCCTGGCCCTCCGCCACGGGCACGTGGACCCGCGCGCGGGTGTTGTTGGCCAGGGACAAGAGGACATAGACGACCTCAAACCGCTGGGGCTTTTCGGGGAAGTCTGCGGCTGTGATGTCTATCAGAACCTCAAACCCGCACTCCCCATCGTCGCGCAAAAAGCGCAACAGCCGGGGGACGTCTTCGGCGCGGGCGGGCCTGAGGACCAGCTCCCCATCCTCCAGCGCGTGGGCAAAGCCGGGCAGGGCCAGGGCCTCGGCCACGCGCTCAGCCAGATCCTCCAGTGCGTCCGTCATGGCCCGGAGTATAGGCGTGTGTCCTGCGCCTTGCCAAGGCGGCGTGGAGGCGTAGAATGCGCCGCCTATGGATTCGGACTATTACGACATTTTGGGCGTGGACAAGGGCGCGAGCGCGACGGAGATAAAATCTGCGTACCGCAAGCTGGCCAAGCAGTGGCACCCGGACCACAACACAGATGACCCAAAGGCCGCCGAAAAGTTCAAAGAGGTGACGGCGGCGTATGAGGTCCTGGGGGACAAGGACAAGCGCGCGGCCTATGACCAGATGGGCCACGCGGCCTTCGCGAAAGGGGCTTCACAAGGGGCCGCGCACGGCTTTTCCGGTGCTTTTGCGGACATTTTTGAGGACATGTTCGGGGAGTTCGTCCGTGGTCAGGCCTCGGGGCGGCGGAGCGCCAGCGGGGCCATGCGGGGTGAGGACGTCCAGGTGCGCGTAGACATAACCCTGGAGGAGGCCTTCACAGGCAAAGAGGTGGAGCTTCGCTTTCCCGTTACGGGACCGTGCGAGGCCTGCAAGGGGACGGGCTCAGCCTCTGGCAAGGGAGACACAACCTGCCCAACATGCGGTGGTCGGGGGCGCATCCGGCACCAACAGGGCTTTTTCACCATAGAGCGCACCTGCCCCGAGTGTCATGGCGCGGGGCGCGTGATCAAGGACCCCTGCCCGGCGTGCCAGGGAACGGGGGTCTCTCGGCAGAACAAGACAATGAAGGTGAAGGTCCCTGCGGGCATAGAGAGCGGGCAGCGCATTCGCATTGCGGGCGAAGGCGGGGCCGGCCTGCGCGGCGGGCGCGCCGGAGACCTCTATGTCCTCGTGGCCGTCCGGGCGCACAAAACCTTCCAGCGTGAAGAAGGCTCCACCCTCAACGCCCGCCTGGCCATACCCGTGACGACAGCGGCCCTGGGCGGCACCGTCCAGGTCCCCGTCATAGAGGGTGGGACGGCCAAAGTGAAAATCCCAGCCGGGTCACAGTCAGGCCAGCGCCTGCGCCTGCGGGGCAAGGGTATGGGAATCATGGGCACGGCGGGCACGCGGGGGGACCTCTTGCTCTCTCTCTTTGTGGAAACGCCGCGCAACCTGACCAAGAAGCAGGAGGACCTGCTGCGCGAACTGGCCAAGACGCTTCCCGATGGAGGCGACGTGCAGAACGGGCAGGCCGGGGGCTTCATGGGCAAGATGCGCGAGATCTGGGACGACCTGACGGAGTAGCGCTATTATTGAGGCAGGGCGGCGCACGCTACGCCAGGCCCTCCCGCCCCGTGGCCGGGAAGTCGGCGGGGTCCAGCTTGCCATAGTCCTCAAACACAGAGCAGTTCCGCCCGGCCTGCTTGGCCTTGTACAGGTTCGCATCTGCCCGCTTGATGGCCTCCAGCGTGTCGGCCTCCTCCGCACCCTCGCCGTCTATGAACGCGCCCCCTATGGAGGTCGTGATGGGCAAGGTGCCCTCCGGCACAGAGCAGGGCACAGGCTCCTCCGCCACAGCGCGGCGCAGGCGCTCTGCCACCGCGTGGGCCCGGGCCTCCGTCACATCCGGCAAGATGGCCACAAACTCCTCGCCGCCCATGCGGGCCACAAGGTCAAAGCTGCGCAGGTTCTCCTGTAGTCGCTGTGCAAAGACTTTCAGGACCTCGTCCCCCACATCGTGCCCTTGTGTGTCATTGACCTTTTTGAAGTGGTCTATGTCCATCATCAAAACGGCCAGAGACTTCTTCGCTGCCCTGTTCTTCTCCAGAAGTTTCCCCAGGTGCACCTCCAGATAGCGCCGGTTGTACAGGCCCGTGAGGGCGTCCGTAAGGGCCAGGGAGAGGCTGATCTCATACGTAGAGCGCAGGCGGTCTTGGAAGCGCTTGCGGCGTATCTGAGTCCGCACGCGGGCGCGCAGCTCGCTCATGTCCAGCGGGCGCAGGATATAGTCATGCGCGCCAATCTCCAGGCCCTGGGCGATGCGCGGCATGTCGGCCTCCGACCCGACCATAACCAGGGGGACAGACCGGGTCCGCTCCGACGAGCGCAGGAGGGAGCACAGGCGCAGGCCGTCCTCGCCCGAGAGATTCAAGGAGACGATGATGAGGTCAAAGGCGTGCACGCCTGCAAGCTCCAGCGCGTCCGTACCGCCCGAGGCGGTGATGACAATCGCGCTGTCCCCGCGCAGGGTCTGCCCGATCTTTTTCATCTCAAACTCCTTGTCCTCAATAATCAGGATGCGCGCGCCCTCCACCGGCTCTGACATCACGTTGGCCGCCTCGGCCACCACGCCCAGCTGAGAGGCTGCGTTCTCCCGCACCCGCCACTCATCCAGAGACATTTTCAAGCGCACGAGGGAGCGCACGCGCGCCATCAGGGCCACCTTGTCTATGGGCTTGGACAAAAAGTCATCCGCCCCGACCTCCAGGCCCCGGACCTTGTCCTGCGGGTCTGTCAGAGCCGTCACCATAACCACAGGGATGTGAGAAAGGGCCGGGTCAGCCTTCAGTCTCTGGCACGTCTCAAAGCCGTCCATGCCGGGCATCATGATGTCCAAGAGGACGATGTCTGGGCTCTCCGCCTTGGCCTTCTCCAGGGCCTCGGCCCCTGATCCGGCGGTGAGGACGTCATAGTACTGCGTGCGCAGGTGTGCCTCCAACATTTTGATGTTGGGCCAGATGTCATCGACAACCAGGACTCGTGCAGACATGGGGCTATTCCTTGGTTTCTGAGGAGCCCAGGCCCGCGTGACGGCGGACGACCTCTATCAGGTTCGTGATGGAAAAGGGTTTGGCGATATAGTCGGCGCAGCCACAGGCGCGGAAGCGGTCTTCATCGCCCTTCATGCTGCAGGCCGTGACGGCAATGACGGGGATGGAGGCCAAATCTGGGTCAGCCTTTATGGCCGCCGTCACGTCCCGCCCGTCAATGCCCGCAAGCTGTATGTCCATGAGAATGACATCCGGCCTCTCCTTCTGCGCCAGGGACAGCGCCTGGGCCCCGTCCGTGGTGGAAACGGCGGTAAAGCCGTTCACGGACAGGACGTCGACGAACAGCTTCATGTTCATCGCGTTGTCCTCCACGATCAGAACCTTCTTGCCGTTGGGTGCCGGGCTGGTCATCGCGAGATGTAGTATAAGCTCTTTTGCAATGGATACAAAGCCCCCACCCCTGGCCACGCGCACGCGCTTGCCCTATCCTGCGGGGACCAACCAAGAAGAAAGGCCTCCCCATGACACACCCCCTGCCCATAGACACGACCTTCCTGCCCGCACAGCGCGACGGCGCGGACATTGCGGCCTATCCCATCGGTGCAGACAAGGCGCTGCCCGTGCCCCTGGCACAGCTGGACGCTGCGGCGGGCGGCCTGGTGACGCGGGCCCTGGCCGCGCACCCGGCGTTCAAGGCCAAGGCGGGGGATGTCCTGCCCCTGGCCCTGCCGGCCTCCGCACCCTTTGCGCGGGCGCTGCTCGTGGGCGTGGGCGAGGCCCCCACAGCCCTTGACCACGAGAAGGCCGGCGGCGCCCTCTTCGCCGCTCTGGAGGGCGCGGGGACGGCGCGCGTGGCCCTGTTCGCAGGCACGGGCGAGGCCGCTGCGCACCTGGCTGCGGGCTTTGCCGCCCGCGCCTGGCGCTTTGGGCAGTATAAGGCCGATAAGCCCGACACGCCCCCGCGCCCACAGGCCCTGGACGTGGTGACGGTGGACGCGGATGCTGCGCGCGCCCTGTGGGACCAGGCACTTGCGCCTCAGATTGCGGGCGTGTGCACCGCGCGGGACCTTATCAGCGAGCCGCCGAATGTCCTGTACCCAGAGTCGTACGCGCAGCGCGTGGCGGCCCTCCTCAAGCCCCTGGGGGTGGAGGTGGATATCCTGGACGAGAAGCGCCTGGACAAGCTGGGCATGGGGGGCATCCTGGGCGTGGGGCAGGGCTCTGCCCGCCCGCCGCGCCTTGTCATCCTCCGCTGGAAGGGCTCCGGCCAAGGCGCGCCCGTGGCCCTCGTGGGCAAGGGTATCACCTTTGACACCGGCGGCATCTCCATAAAGCCCTCGGCCAAGATGGAGGAAATGAAGGCCGACATGGCTGGCTCCGCCGCCGTCGTGGGCGCGGTGGAGGCCCTGGCCCGCGCCAAGAGCCCCACGCCCGTTGTGGCGGCCCTGGCCTTGGCAGAGAACATGCCCTCCGCGAACGCCTACCGCCCGGCGGACATCCTGACCACCTACGCCGGAAAGACCGTAGAGGTGTTCAACACCGACGCGGAGGGCCGCCTGGTCCTCGTGGACGCCCTGGCCTATGTGCAGCAGCAGTTCTCCCCCCGTGCCGTGGTGGACGCCGCCACCCTCACCGGGGCCATCGTGGTCGCCCTGGGAGAGGAGTACGCCGGAGCCTTCGTGAACGACGACGCTCTGTGGGAGGGCCTGGCCGCCGCCAGCGCCGCCACGGGCGAGAAGCTCTGGCGCATGCCCCTGGACAAGGCCTTCCGCAAGCAGGTGGAGAGCGACATCGCGGACCTGCGCAACACGGGGAAGGTGGACCGCGCCGCCGGCTCCTGCACCGCCGCCGCGTTCCTGGAGCACTTCATAGAGGACGGCACCCCCTGGGCGCACCTAGACATCGCGGGCGTGGGCCTGTTCGGCAAGGCCAGCAGCACCGGGCCCAAAGGCGCGACCGGCTTCGGCGTGCGCCTGCTGTTCGCCCTCGCGCAGCGTATGGGGGCCTAGCACAGGCAGCGCCTTTGGCCTACATAAGGGACCATGCCCAAGCTGACCATTGACGGGGTGGAGGTGGAGGTGGAGCCGGGGACGAGTGTCCTGCAGGCTGCGGAGGCGCTGGGGGTGGAGATCCCGCGCTTTTGCTTCCACGACCGCCTGTCCGTCGCGGGCAACTGCCGCATGTGTCTGGTGGAGATCTCCCCCGGCCCCCCCAAGCCCGTGGCGTCGTGCTGCCTGCCCGCTGCGGACGGGATGGTCGTCAAGACCGACTCCCCCATGGTGCGGGAGGCGCGCGCGGGGGTGATGGAGTTCCTCCTCATGAACCACCCGCTGGACTGCCCCATCTGCGACCAGGGGGGGGAGTGCGACCTGCAGGACCAGGCCGTGGGGTACGGTGCCGGGCGCAGCCGCTACACAGAGAACAAGCGTGCCGTGGCGGAAAAGGCCCTGGGGCCGCTCATCAAGACCGCCATGACCCGGTGCATCAACTGCACCCGCTGCGTGCGCTTTGCGGAGGAGATCGCGGGCGCGCCCGTGCTGGGGCAGTTCCACCGGGGCGAGGACGCGGAGATCGGGACGTTTATAAAGGCCGCAGTGGCGACGGAAATGTCCGGGAACATGATCGACATCTGCCCCGTGGGGGCCCTGACCTCCCGCCCCTATGCGTACCGCGCCCGCCCGTGGGAGCTGACCAAGACCCCGTCCATCGACGTCCACGACGCCCTGGGGGCGAACATCCGGGTGGACAGCCGGGGGCGGGAGGTCCTGCGCATCCTCCCCCGCCTGCACGAGGGGATCAACGAGGAGTGGATTGACGATAGGACTCGCTTTGCGTGCGACGGCCTTGCGGAGCGGCGGCTGGACCGGCCCTGGGTCCGGGGTGCGGATGGGCGGCTGCGCGAGACCTCATGGGCCACCGCCCTGACCGCAGCGGCGCGTGGCCTGGCCGGGCGGGACGTCGCGGCGCTGGCCGGGGACCTGGCGGATGTGGAGGCCGTGGTGGCGCTCCGCGACCTGATGGACGAACTGGGCTCCCCGCACAGAGACTGCCGGGTGGACGGAGCGGTGTTTGATACGTCGCAGCGCTCCGGCTGGCTGATGAACGCCGGCGTGGCGGGCGTGGATGAGGCCGATATCCTGCTCTTGGTCGCCACAGACCCCCGGCGGGAGGCCACGGTGCTTGGCGCGCGCATCTTCCGCAACTGGCGGGAGCGGGGGCTTCCCATCGCCGTCATAGGCCCCGCGATAGACGCGCCCTATGGGTACGACCACCTGGGCGATGGCCCCGACGCGCTGGATAGGCTGGCCCGCGCACGCACCGGCTTTGCCAAGACCATCAAAGGCGCGCAAAACCCCATGATTTTGGCCGGCATGTCGGCCTTCCGCCGCCCGGACGGCCTGGCCGTCCACCGCGCGCTGCACGAGGCCGCGCAAAAGTTTGGTGCCACCTTCAACATGCTGCACACCGCCGCCGGTCGCGTGGGCGCGCTGGAGGTCGGCTTTGTGCCTGGCCCCGGTGGGATGGACTGCGCCGGCATCCTGCGTGACGCTAAGGCCCTGATTTCCCTGGGCGCAGAGGTGTCCGCGCCAAAGGGGTGCTTCACCGTGTACATCGGCCACCACGGGGACGTGGGCGCGGCGGGCGCGGACGTTGTCCTGCCCGGGTCCGCCTATACGGAAAAGGACGCGACCTATGTGAACACGGAGGGGCGGCCACAGCGGGCCGTGCGCGCCGTTGCCCCCCCCGGCCTGGCGCGGGAGGATTGGACCATCGTGCGCGACCTGGCCGCCGCGCTGGGCAAGCCCTTGTCCTACAACGATATATCCGCGCGGATAGAGGCCGCCTGGCCCCACCTGGCCCGCTGGGACACCGTGGAGCCCGCGCCCTGGGGGCCGTTTGGCACTGCCGGGCCTGTGGATCGGGTTCCCTTCGCCGCGCCCAAGGACGCGTATTATCACGCCAACGCCATCTGCCGCGCCAGCCCCACCATGGCCAGGTGTGTCGTGGCCTTCCGCGCACCCAATAGCGAAGAAGCCGCATAATGGTACAAAAAAATGTTAGAAACTCTTATTTCTGAAGGTCTCATTTTGGAGATCATTGGGAGTTTAGCCGCTATGCTTCTCGTAGGCGGAGTCGGCTGGGCGCTGCATCGCCAGGCCGCGCAGCACGCGCGTACAGACCAAGAAAGTGGAGATGCAGTCGTAGAATACACACCTGCTTTCCTAGTGGTTGCAGCTGTCTGTTCTCTGGTTTTCGTAATTTTTTTTGCGCTCAGTTTGTGGGTCGCTCTAGACTTTGGGACCACAGACCCCCGAAATGCTTTCGGTGCCTGGCTTGCGTCCGGCGTGTTTTTTGTCGGCTTTCTGGGCAGCGTGTTTTTGGTTGTTGAAAGCAAGACGCGGATACTCCTATGGGAGCATGGTTTTACACGCCATTCTCTCATTTCTGGAAAAAAAACTTACCTTTGGTCGGATGTACAAAAATATAAAGAAAATCAATGGTTGCAGTATCACTATATATATTTCCGTAACGGATCTCGCATAGGCCTGTCTTTTCACAATCGGGGTCTAGAAGATTTTTTCCGTTTTCTGGTTCAAAAGTGCGGAAAAACATTAGAGAAACAACTGAGAGAAAACCCAGACGCCACTCTGACCGTGAGTCTAATGTACATTTTGTCTTTGTCGAATACCTCACAATACCAAAAAAACTTTCTTCGTATATATAAAAATTCAAAAAGACAAGACATTAAAGACTTTGCCGCAGCATCATTAGAGATAAACGCAGCGAGCATTGGATATATTTATCCAGAGGTCCGTGATGACATGCCAGAAGATCTTCGCCTTAGCGTTGAAGAATTTATACGAATAAACAAACATTGAAAGGACTCCTTGTGAACCAAAGTATCCTCTGGCACCCCTTCACGCAGCACGGCTTGGGCGTGGCCGAGATCCCTGTGGTCCGCGCGGAGGGGGCGTACCTCTATACAGCGGATGGGCGCGCGATCTTGGACGCAATCTCGTCCTGGTGGGTCACCACACACGGCCACTGCCACCCCCGGATCGTCAAGGCGGTGCGGGACGCCGCTGCGCGCCTGGACCAGGTGATCTTCGCGGGCCTCACCCACGACCTGGCGCAAGAGATGGCAGAGCGGTTCCTGCGCCTGCTGGCACCGCGTTTGCCCGGCCTGCGGCACATTTTCCTGTCTGACAGCGGCTCCACCGCCGTGGAGGCCGCACTGAAGATGGCCATTGGCTACCACGCGCATTCCGGTACGGGCCGTAATAGAATTATAGCACTGGAGGGCGGGTACCACGGCGACACCTTTGGTGCCATGTCCGCCTCCGCGCGCGACGCTTTTACAAAACACTACGAGCCGTATTTGTTCCCCGTGACTCATGTTGACCCTTTTGATGTCAATATGTTAGAGGTCACCCTGAAGGCCCGCGACGCGGCAGCCCTGATTGTGGAGCCCCTGGTTCAGGGCGCGGGGGGGATGCGGATGTACGCGCCCGAAAACCTGGCCGCCATGGCCGCTCTGTGCAAGCGCTATGGTGCGCTGCTCATCGCGGACGAGGTGATGACTGGCTGGGGCCGCACGGGCACCCTGTTCGCCTGCGAACAGGCGGGGGTACAGCCCGACATCTTGTGCACCTCCAAGGGGCTGACCGGTGGCTTTATCGGCATGGGGGCGACCCTGGCAACCGAGGAGGTCTACCGCGCATTTTACGGAACGGACCGTTCCACAATGTTCTTTCACTCCTCCTCCTTCACCGGAAACCCCCTGGCTTGCGCCGCGGCTGCGGCGAACATGGCCATATGGGAAGAAGAATCGGTCTTAGAAAGAATACGGGCCGTATCGGAATGTCACGCTGCGGCTGCACCCCGCCTGTCTATGCAAGAAAAGATATATAATATAAGGCAGTGCGGGACGATCCTGGCTCTGGATATAGGCACTGAAGGCGGGTATCTCTCTGCCCTCGCCCCCCGTCTACGCGCGGAGTTTATAAAACGAGACGTCTTGTTTCGCTCTCTGGGCAACACGGTCTACGTTTTGCCCCCTTACTGCACCACAGCCGCGGACCTAGAGCGCTGCTATGCCGCCATAACAGACGTAGCGCATATTGTGGCTGCCTAGCTTGCCGCCACGGGCGCTTTGTGCCCATAGTGCCCCGGCTATGGAGCATTTTGCACAAGACTTGTGCGCCGTTGGGAAGACGCGGGACAAAGACGCGTTTGTCCGCCTGTTCAAGCACTTCGCGCCCCGGGTGAAGGCGTTCTTCTTGGCACGCGGCCTGGCGGAAGGTGAGGCGGACGACCTCGCGCAAGAGGTTCTGTTGCGCCTGTGGCGCAAAGCGCCTCTGTACGACCCCACGCGTGCCGCGCCTGCAACCTGGATTTTCGCCATTGCGCGCCATAAATATGTGGACATGCTACGTATGCAGGCAACACAGGCCGCCGCGGCCACGGCTCTTGGGGACCTTCCCCCGCCACCGGAGGAGGGGCCGGACTCTGCTTTTTTGGCGGGGGAGTCGCACGCCGCTCTGGCGGAGGCGTTGGCCACTTTGCCCAAGGATCTGACAGAGGTCCTCAGACTCTCTTTCTTTGATGGCCTTGCGCACGGGGCCATCGCGGCCCGGACGGGCCTGCCCCTGGGCACGGTGAAGTCCCGCATCCGCAGGGCTATGGAGTTCTTGCGGGCCTCAGGCGCGCTAGAGGGTCTGCGCTGATGATGGACCAACGCCCCGCACCCGCCACAGTGGCCCTTTTGTTGGACTACGCCATGGATGCGCTAGACCCGGCGGCCTCCCTCCTCGTGGCCACACACATTGCCATGTCCGGGTCCGGCCTCGCCACTGTCTCTCTCTGGCGCGCTGCGGCGGACATCGCGGCAGAGCACGCGGCCCTGGCCGCTGCGCCGGCCCCCATGCGGGCCGGAGGCCTGGACGCCGTGCTGAGCCGGCTTGAGGACGCGCCCCTGCCTCCCAGCACGCCCTCTGTGCGCCCCTTTGACCCCTCGCATCTGCCCAAACGCGGCTGGCGCCGCTTTGTGCCGGGCCTGCAGTTCTACAAGCTCCCCTTGCCGCAGGCCCCACACCCGCCAGGCACCCGCCTACGGCTCTTCCGCCTCGCGCCAGGCTTCACCATCCCCACACACGCCCACGGCGGGGGGGAAGAGGTGACCCTCGTTCTCCAGGGCGCCTTCAGCGACGAGAGCGGGCGCTACGCAGCGGGGGACCTTTTCGTTATGGACGACGAGGACACAACCCACACGCCAAGGGCGTGCCTCCGGGAGGGTTGCACGTGCCTCACCCTCACGCGGGGCCCGTTTGTGTTCAAAAGCCTGGCCGCCAGAGTTCTGGGGGCCCTGCTATGATCTTTGCTGCCATTGAGGCCCAGATGCGCGCCCGTGGCCGGGCCACAGCGGGGGAGATCGCCGGGGTCGTGGGGACACAGGAAGAGGTCGTCCAAGCGGTGCTGCTCCGCCTCGCGCGCAAGGGGCGCGTCCGCACGGCAGGTGCCATAGAGTGTGGCGGAGGGTCTTGCGGCGACACCGGTGTCTGCCACGCCTGCCCCCTGGCTGCTGCGGCCCACCCCCGCGTCCAGGTCTTTGCGTGGGTGGGTGGCTAGGCCGGGGCTACCCTGCCTTCTTCACGCCACGCTTTTTGGACGCGGAGTAGTCCAGGGCCGGCACGGGCCGCGCGTTGCGGGACGCCATATAGCCCGCCAAGACCTCAACTGCCTCCTCCAGCTTCGGCACGGGCACGGGGCGCTGCGTCATCTTTTCCACGCGGTAGTGCGCCATCGCCCCCAGGGCCTCGGCATGGTGGCTCTGCCGCCCCAGGTTGTTCAGGGGGTACCACAGCGCCCGGTCGTGCCCCCGCAGCCACAGAAACTGCGCCGGCGCCAAGACCCCCCCCTCTGCCCGCGCGGTGGCCAGCGCGCGGAGCAGAGCCGTTGTCTCAAAGGCGTGCTGGTTTGCCTTGATCAGGACTGGGGACGCCAGATCCTCGTCCGCAAGGACTTGGTGCGCCTCCCGCCACAGCTTGCGATTAAGGCGCATCCCCTTTTTCGGGTCCCAGCAGAACGCCAGGCGGCCCAGCATCTCATCCGCCTCCGCCCTCTTGCGCGCGGCCTTCAGGCAAAAGGCGGCCAGGAGAACTTGCTTCTCGGGCCTTAGGCGGGACGGGCCCCGCCAGTACGGACCAAGCTGTCGCGCAAAAGCTTTGGCCGCCGCCTCGCGGTCTATCTGCCCGTCGGGGATGGGGATGGAGTGGTAGGCCAGCCACTCCTCTGGCCCCAGCGCCTCGGCAAACAGGGGCAGATCCGCCGGGACCGGAGAGCCGGGGGCCCGGGGGGGCTGTGTAGAGGGGTCAAACGCCACAAAAGGTGCCGTCACGGGGAATATCTTGGCCTGCCGCCGCATCAGGCCCTGGAGGCCCAGATTGGTTCGGTACTGCGTCTGCGGCCCCCGGAACAGGGCCCAAGCCGCCATGGCCAAAAGAGCGATGGTAAAGGGCCACTTAAGCGGCTGCATGGCCAGCGCACCGAAATAGGTCATGTGCGCATAGGCCAGCTGCTCCTTGGGCACCGTGGGGGCGTAGTCCAGGCCGGGGGCGAAGGGGACGTCCTTGCCGTCGTAGTATATGGTGTGGTCCTGCGGGAGGAACCAGGACACAAGCCACATCTCAGAAAAACGTATCCACCGGATGATGTTGCGGACGTCGGCCTGGAAATAAAGCCAGAAGACATAGATGATGACCGCAAACACCACGGCCATAATGCCCCAGCCGATCGCACCGCCGTGCGAGGTGTCCTTGCTGTCTCCGCCGCCGCTAGCCATTTGCGCCCCGTGCCTCCTTGCCGTAGTATCCACCATTGTATGCCCTGGGGCCCCGCCCCCGCAAGGCGCGCCGGGTTAGCACAGCGGTAGTGCAGCGGTTTTGTAAACCGAAGGTCGGGGGTTCAAATCCCTCACCCGGCACCACACCCCCGTCCCACACTGTCCGGCACCATCCGAGAGAACGGCAGAAACACAGGGTTTTTAGCCCCCTTCTCTTCCCGTAGTGTCCGAGGGTATCCATTGACAGCCGGGGGTAATAGGGGGTAATATCGGGGGGTATCGCCTGAACTGTTGCCCCCATTACCCCCATGCCCCTGACCCAGACCCAAATCAAAAACGCCCAGGCCCGCGCAAAGCAGTACAAACTCTTTGACGGCAAGGGGCTCTACCTCCTGGTCATGCCCGCCGGGGGCAAGAGTTTTCGGTATGATTTCAAGCTGAAACGCCCCGAGGGCGGCCACAAGAACGGCACGCATGTTCTGGGCCTCTACCCGACCCTGCCCTTGGGTGAGGCGCGGGCGGCGCACGCCCAGGCCCGCAAACTGGTGTCGCAAGGTATTGACCCGAACGCGCACAAAAAATCGGCGCGGCGGCGGGAGGAGGAGGCCCGTGCGCTGACCTTCGCCGCCGTGGCCGCCGAGTGGGCGGACAAGCGCCGGGGGGAGGTGGGGGCGCGGACCCTTTCGGGTATCCAAAAGCGCCTGACGGTGGATGTACTACCCGAAATCGGGGATATTCCCCTGCGCGACCTGACCGCGCCCGCCGTCCTGGCCATGCTGCGCCGGATTGAGGCGCGGGGGGCCTATGAAGTGGCGGCGCGGGCGCGGCAGGTGTGCAGCCAGATTTTACGCTACGCCGTGGCCACGGGGCGCGCGGAGCGGGACGTGACGGTGGACTTGCGCGATGCCCTGACCGTGCGCAAGACCGCGCACCAGCCCGCCCTATCCCCCGCCGAAATACCCGAATTTCTGGCCGCATTGGAGCGCAATGATGCGCGATTGTTCCCGCAAACGCGGCTTGCCCTCAAGATGTTAATGCTGACCTTTGTCCGTCCGATAGAATTGGCCTCGGCGCGGTGGGATGAGATGGACTGGGACGCGCGTCGCTGGGTAATCCCAGCAGACAAGATGAAAATGAACGCGGACCACATCGTGCCCTTGGCCCGACAGACGCTGGATATTCTGCGGGACATGCAACGGCTTGGCCCGGGGGGTAGCCCCTTTGTGTTCCCCAAGAGCACCGACCCCCGCGCGCCCATGGCCCGCGACACTCTGTCAAAGGCCGTGCGCGCCCTGGGCTTCCAGGGCCGCCACTCCGCCCACGGCTTCCGCGCCCTGGCCCGCACCGCGATCCGCGAAAAACTGGGCTGGGATAGTGAAGTTATTGAACGACAACTGGCCCACGCCCCCCGCGGCTCCCTCGGCCGCGCCTACGACCGCACGCAGTTCCTGGAGCAGCGCACCATCATGATGCAGGACTGGGCGGACTACTTGGACAACCCAGGACGGGACGGGACGTTGGTGGTTGGAAAATTCGGAGGGCGGGGGTAGAAATGGAGAATGACACCACGGAGATCAAAGACGAAATCTTTGACAGATGAAGAGTAGACCCGTTGCGAAAGTAGCCGCATAGGGGGGATTCACGGGGGGAATCATCTGTGATTCAGTGACTTAAGGGGACAGGAGGCC